>Ga0335070_10000352_pt1 | contig 53390 bp, 49 predicted proteins | sample Lox_Sample_13_FD_206722 | JGI IMG/M metagenome (GOLD analysis project Ga0335070, IMG submission 206722) | Soil microbial communities from Loxahatchee National Wildlife Refuge, Florida, United States - Lox_Sample_1.3 | ecosystem: Environmental > Terrestrial > Soil > Wetlands | place: USA...
CATCTTGCCAAGTGACACCGGCACCGACATCTGCTTGCCGTCGCGCCAGACGCCGAGATTGACCGTCTTGTCGGGACCGGCGTTGGCCACGAGGCGTGCCAGGTCGCGGAACTGGTCGACCTGCTCGCCATTGACGCTGCGGATGACGTCGCCCTGCCGGACGCCGGCTTTGGCCGCCGGGCTGCCGTCATTGACGCCGGCGACCAGCGCGCCCTTGGCGGTGTCGAGGCCGAGGCTGTCGGCGATCTCCTTGGTGAGCGGCTGGATGCTCACGCCGAGCCACCCGCGGTCGATATGGCCGCGGTCGCGCAGCTGCGCGACGATCGGCTTCGCAAGCGAGGCGGGGATCGCGAACCCGATGCCGATGCTGCCGCCGCTCGGCGAATAGATCGCCGTATTGATGCCGATCACCTCGCCGTTGCGATCGAACGACGGTCCGCCGGAATTGCCGCGATTGATCGGCGCGTCGATCTGCAGGTAATCGTCGAACGGACCCGACTGGATGTCGCGGCCTCGTGCCGAGATGATGCCGGCCGTCACCGTGCCGCCGAGACCGAACGGGTTGCCGACGGCCAGGACCCAGTCACCGACCCGGGCCTTGTCCGAATCGCCCCAGCTGACATAGGGCAGGGACTCTTTGCTATCGACCTTGAGGACGGCGATGTCGGTCTTGTCGTCGCGGCCGACCAGGTGCGCGTCGAGCTTGCGTCCATCGGACAGCGTCACCTGGATCTTGCTGGCGTTCTGGATCACGTGGTTGTTCGTGACGACATAGCCGCTCGGGTCGATGATGAAGCCCGAGCCCAGCGCCATCGCCTGCCCCGGACCCGAATTGTCGTTCTCGTCGTTGTTGCCCTGCTCGTCGCCGCCGCGCTGGTTGAAGAAGCGCCGCAGAAAATCCTCGAACGGCGTGCCGCGCAGCTCCGGCGGAATCTGGAACTGTTGTCCGCGCATGCGTCCACCGCCGTCCGGCTTGATCGTCGTCGCGATGTTGACGACCGCCGGCTTCACCTTGTCGACGAGATCGGCGAAGCCTTCGGGCGGCGGCGCAGCGAAGGCGAACGTGGAGGTGAACACCAAGGCCACGAACGCGAACGCCGTTGCCACGCCGGCGCGCCGGCGGCGCGGGGCGTAGCCCGCCGGTGGGTCCTGGAGGGTCGAATCGAACATGAACCTGCTCCTTCATGGAAAGGGGGCCGGCGGGAGACGTGGTGTTCCGCCGCTCCTCTTCCAGATAGTGGGCCCCGTCTCACCTCACACTTTCCGCGGCATTAAATTTTTGTAATCCGGCGAGAGCCCCTGGTTTCAAGGGGTTAAGCGCCGCGGACGATCCGGCCGGGGCCGCAATATCGGCGGCATGAAGCGGATTGCGTTCCGCGCCCGGGGGCACGACGTTGAAATGGACGAAACGTCGGAGTCCGGACATGGACGAGCGAGCACATCGTTACGCCGTTTTTGAAACCACCAGCGGTTTCTGCGGCATTGCCTGGAACGATGTCGGCATCGCGCGGCTCGGCCTGCCGGAGCGGACTGCCGAGGCGGCCGAGCGGCACCTGTGGCGACATCTGGCTGACGCCAGAGCGAGCGACCCTCCCCCCGCCGTGGCGGCCATCGTCGCCCGGGTGAAGCGCTATTTCGCGGGCGAGACGGTGGATTTTTCCGGGGTTGCGGTCGACCTCGGCGGCCAGGAGACGTTCCTCCGCCAGATCTATGAGGCCGTCCGGCGCGTCGGCTGGGGACAGACGACGACCTATGGGGCGGTCGCCAAGGAACTCGGTGCCGGACCGGAAGCCGCGCGCGACGTCGGCGAGGCGATGGCCAGAAATCCGGTGCCGCTGATCGTACCGTGCCATCGCGTCCTGGCGGCCGGCGGCAAGCTTGGCGGCTTTTCAGCACCCGGCGGCGCGGTCGCGAAACTCCGCATGCTCGAGCTCGAGGGCGTCAAGGTCGGGCCGCCGCCGCCGGCGCAGCAGTCGTTCGGCTGGTAGCTATCGCGTGCGGCGCGGCGGGCGTCTGCTCGCGGACTTCACCTGTGCCGCGAGGGCCGCGTCATGGGCGCGCCGTGCCCACGCGATCATCAGCTCGGGCTCATCGAACAGCTCGGGCGGCGCTTCCCAGTAGGGCAGCTCGACCCGCTTCGCCCGCACGTAGCTGAAGGGCTTCATGCCGGCGGATTCGAACTCGCCGCGGCTGCGGTCGTCGACCCGCAGATACAGCGTGTCGCGGACGATCAGGCCGAACATCCGGCTCTGCCGGAACAGGCCGTGGCCCGAGAACACGCGGCGCGCCGAGACGCCGCCCCAGTCCGACAGGAGGTCGAGGATGAGCGCGACGAAGCCGGGGCTCGACGGCATAAATGGCGCAAATCAGCCGCGCCACTTCTCGAAGAAGTCGTTGCCCTTGTCGTCGACGACGACGAACGCCGGGAAGTCGACCACCTGGATGCGCCACACCGCCTCCATCCCGAGCTCGGGGAAGGCGACGGTCTCGACTTTCTTGATGTGCTTCTCGGCGAGCAGCGCGCCTTCGCCGCCGATCGAGCACAGATAGAAACCGCCGTACTTCTTGCACGCGTCGGTGACCAGCTTCGAGCGGTTGCCCTTGGCGAGCGTGACGAAGCTGCCGCCGGCTTCCATGAACGGGCCGACGAACGAGTCCATGCGGCCGGCGGTCGTCGGGCCGAAGGCGCCCGACGCGTAGCCGGCCGGCGTCTTGGCCGGGCCGGCGTAGTAGATGATGTTGTTCTTGAAATAATCGGGCAGGGGCTTGCCCTGGTCGATGGTCTCGGCCTTGATCTTCGCGTGCGCAAGGTCGCGCGCGACGATCATCGGTCCGGTCAGGGAGACGCGCGTCGTGACTTTGAGGGCCGACAAGGTCTCGCGGATCTCCTTCATCGGCCGGTTGAGGTCGATCTTCACCGTCTCGCCGCCGAGCGCGCCGGCATTGACCTCGGGCAGGTACTGCGCGGGATTGGTCTCGAGCTGCTCGAGGAACACGCCATCCTTGGTGATGTGGCCGACCGCCTGACGGTCGGCGGCGCACGACACGCCGATGGCGATCGGCAGGCTGGCGCCGTGGCGCGGCAGGCGGATGACGCGGACGTCATGGCAGAAATATTTGCCGCCGAACTGCGCGCCGATGCCGCTCATCTGCGTCAGCTTGTGCACGCGCTCTTCCATGGCGCGGTCGCGGAAGGCCTGGCCGTATCTGTTGCCCTGCTCCGGCAGCGAATCGAGGTAATGGCAGCTGGCGAGCTTCAGCGTCTTCATCGTGAACTCGGCCGACGGGCCGCCGACCACGATCGCCAGGTGATAGGGCGGGCAGGCGGCGGTGCCGAGCGTCTTGATCTTCTCGTCGAGGAGCTTGAGCAGGTCCTTCTCGTTCAGCTTCGACGGCGTCTCCTGGAACAGGAAGCTCTTGTTCGCCGAGCCGCCGCCCTTGGCGACGAACAGGAAATCGTATTCGTCGCCGTAGGTGGCATAGAGCTCGATCTGCGCCGGCAGGTTGTCGCCGCTGTTCACTTCCTTGAACATCTCGAGCGGCGCCAGCTGACTGTACCGCAGATTGCGCTCGGTGAACGTCTTGTGCACGCCGCGCGCGATCGCTTCCGCGTCGTCGGCGCCGGTCCACACCTGCTGGCCCTTCTTGCCCATGACGATGGCGGTTCCGGTGTCCTGGCACATCGGCAGCACGCCGCCGGCGGAGATGCAGGCGTTCTTCAGCAGGTCGTAGACGACGAACTTGTCGTTCGCCGAAGCCTCGGGATCCCGCAAGATGGTCTGCATCTGCTTCAGATGCGCCGGGCGCAGCAGATGCGAGATGTCGCGGAAGCCTTCGGCGGTGAGCAAGGTCAGCGCCTGCGGATCGACCTTGAGGACCTCTTTGCCTTCGAACTTCGCTGCCGTGACGTAATCGCCGGTGAGCTTGCGGAACTGAGTCCGGTCTTCGCCGAGTTCGATCAAGTCGCGGAACGCGAATTCAGGCATAGCGTGCCTCTCAAAACAGAATGACGAGAGCGGTTACTTCTTGCGGCTGTCGGATTTGCGGAACGCGTCGAGCGCCACGACGCGTGCGCCGCCATCCTCTGCGCCGGCGGCGCCGGATGCGCCGGCAGGCGCGGCCGCGGCGGGCGCTGCCGCCGGGAGGCCGGACGTGATGGGCAGAGCGGCGACCGGTGTCGCCGCTTCCGGCGTCGCCACCGAGAATTGCAGGCCGAACTGGACCGACGGGTCCACGAAGGCCGTGATGGCCGCAAACGGAATCGTCAGACGCTCATGCTGGCCATTGAAGCTGAGCGTGACGGAGAACTGCTTGTCGCTGACATCGAGGCCCCAGAACTGATGCTGGAGCACGATCGTCATCTCTTCGGGGTGCCGCTCGCGCAAATGGTCGGCGAGCTGCACGCCGGGAAAGCCGGGGCGGAATGTCAGATAGAAATGATGCTGACCGGGCAAACCGCCCTGCGCGGCGACCGTGAGCGCCTGGCGGACCACGCCGCGCAGCGCCTCTTCGGTCATCGCCTGATAATTGAGCGGATCGCCCGACACTGACTTAACTCCCCTCCAAAGTCGCGCGCTTACATACCCGCGCCATCCCATACCCGTATGGGCGCGGGGAAACCAGTGGGGGGCTTCTGTTGCCCGGCGCCCCCCGTGCCGCGCTAGCTTAGATCGCTGTCAAATCCCGTGAGGGATTATCAAGCAGCCTGAGCAGCGAGAGCCACGTTGTCGTTGGCATCTCTAGATTGGCCCGATAACGGCGGTACCATGCCGGGCAAACTTCGCACCTTTCCCCGCACGTCGATCCTAATTCGCCCCCGTAACGCCGCGCCGCCGTGATCCTCGAAGGATCAAGCAGCCGCGGTAAATTGGTGGAGGCGCCGGGCTCTGCCCCCGGGTCCGTGACGGCTATTACATGCGCTATTTATCGCCATAGTCGGTTTCCCGACCCCGAAAATATAGGCGCTTTCCCCCCCGGAAGGAAGGGCGGGTCCCGCTGAAATCAGCAGCCAAAGCTTTGAAAAGCGGCAAATAAAAGGGCCGCTGTTGCCAGCGGCCCGAGTTTCACAGGGAGGCGTCAATGACCAGGTCAGAGACCTGGAAATGTCCGGCCAAAGGGGGAGGAGATCGGCCGTCCATTCGCCACCGACTCTACGCCGCGAAGTTTAAGGCTGACTTAACGCATAAAGCGTTGTTCCGACGCGACGAATCGCCGTCCGTCTCAGCCTTTCTTGAAGAACGCGTCGGCGGCGGCGCGATGTCCCTGCTTGGAGCCGATCATCGCCTTGGCGCGCGCGATCTCGGCCTCGAGATTGGCGATGTAATCGTTGAGGTCGCCGACCGACCACGACGACAGGTCGCGCGGCTTCGGCGGCTGCTTCCTCGGTTCGAGATCTTCGAAATCCATGGCTCACGTCCCTGTCACGTTGCCCTCTCTTGTCACTTTGGCGCCCTCCGTTTAGACCTGCAACCCGTTCCATTCCGAAAGCGCCTTATTGTGAAAGCGAGTGGCCGATGACCGTCCCAGCGACGATGACCTGTGTCGAGATCACCGGAGCCGGAGCCCCCGACGTGCTGAAGGCGGCGACCCGGCCGACGCCGAAGCCGGCGGCGGGCGAGGTGCTGGTCAAGGTCGCGGCGGCGGGCGTCAATCGGCCGGATGTGCTGCAGCGCCTCGGCAAATACCCGCCGCCGCCGGGCGCGTCGGACCTGCCGGGCCTCGAGATTGCCGGGACGGTCGCCGCCGTCGGCGAGGGTGTCACCGCTTTCAACGTCGGCGCCGCGGTGTGCGCGTTGGTTTCCGGCGGCGGCTACGCCGAATACTGTGCGGCCCCCGCGCCGCAATGCCTGCCGGTGCCCAAAGCGCTCTCGATGGTCGAGGCGGCGGCCGTGCCGGAGACATTCTTCACGGTGTGGACCAACGTGTTCGAGCGCGGCCGGCTGAAGGCCGGCGAGACGTTCCTGGTTCATGGCGGCGCCAGCGGCATCGGCACCACCGCGATACAGCTCGCGAAGGCCTTCGGAGCCCGGGTGTTCGCGACGGCGGGCACGCCGGAAAAATGCGCGGCGTGCGAAAAGCTCGGTGCCGAGCGCGCGATCAACTACAAGACCGAGGACTACGTCGCCGTGCTCAAGGAGACGACCGGCGGGAAAGGCGTCGACCTGATCCTCGACATGGTCGGCGGCGACTATGTCGGGCGGAACATCGAGATCGCGAAGGTCGAAGGCCGGATCGTCCAGATCGCCTTTCTGCGCAGTCCGAAGACGGAGGTGAACCTCGCCCCGCTGATGATGAAGCGCCTGACCTTGACCGGCTCGACCCTGCGGGCGCGGTCGGTCGAGGACAAAGGCGCGATCGCCGCGGCGGTGCGCCGGCAGGTATGGCCGCTCATCGAAACCGGCAAGGTGAAGCCGGTGATCCACGCCAAGTTTCCGCTCGCCGACGCCGCCGGGGCGCATCGGCTGATGGAGGCCGACACGCATATCGGCAAGATCGTCCTCACCGTAGGTTGACGGACGAGCAGCCGAAAGAGTTCTTTGACCGGCCGGGACGGCGCCTATATAACAGGCGGTATCCCGACAATCTCATGGTTCCGTAAGCCATCCCTAGGATGGCGACAACGGAGCTATTCGGAGGAATTATGGCCCTTCCGCTCATGCCAAAGGCGACCGCGGTCTGGTTGGTCGAAAACACCTCGCTGAGCTTCGAGCAGATCGCCGAGTTCTGCGGCATGCACACCCTCGAGGTGCAGGGCATCGCCGACGGCGAGGTCGCCGTCGGCATCGTCGGCCTCGACCCGATCGCCAACGGCCAGCTCACCCGCGAAGAGATCGTGCGCTGCGAAGGCGACAAGAGTGCCCGTCTGCAGCTCGCGCAGTCCGACCTGCCGGAAATCACCGCGCGCGGGAAGGGCGCCAACTACACCCCGGTCTCGAAGCGTCAGGATCGGCCCCATGCCATCGCCTGGCTGCTCCGCCACCATCCCGAGCTGACCGACGCCCAGATCCGTCACCTGGTCGGTACGACGAACGCGACGATCCAGAAGATCCGCGACCGTACGCATCCCGAGACGCCCAATCTCAAGCCGCGCGACCCGGTGGCGCTCGGCCTGTGCACACAGGGGCAGCTCGATGCCGCGATCGACAAGGCCCACCGCGCCGCGCAGCGCGCCAAGCGCGAGGCCGACCGCGCCGCCCGCCGCGCCGCCAAGGCGCTGGCGGAAGCCGAGGCGCAGAAGAACGCCGATGCCGCCAAGGCCGCGGCGGCGGAACTTGCGGCCGCGACCGCCGCGGTCGAAGCCGCCGATGCCGACGTCCAGCGCTCGCAGACCTCCGGCGAATCGAATTCCGCTCCGGCCGGTGTCCCGGCGCCCGAGGCCCATCCTTCGGAGAGCGAGACCAAAGAGCCCTCGCAGAGCTGACGCTCAGCGTCAGCGCGTCGGGACGACGTAGTTCAGCGCCAGCCGTCCGCCGTCCGGATACAACGTCTGGCCGGTCATGTACGACGCTTCGTCGCTGGCGAGGAACACGGCGACCGCGGCGATTTCCTCGACATTGCCGAGGCGGCCGAGCGGCGTGCGGCTCATGATGCGGCGCCGCGCCTCGTCGCTCTCCATGACAGCCTTGCGGGCGAGCTCGGTGCCGATCGTGCCGGGCCCGATCGCGTTCACGCGGATGCCATGCCCGGCCAATGCCAGCGCCATGACGCGCGTGAGCTGGTTGATGCCGCCCTTGGAGACGACGTAAGGGACCTGGTTCGGGATCGCCAGCACGGCGTTGACTGACGACATGTTGATGACGGCGTAGCCGCTCGCTTTCGGCTTGCCCTGCTTGACCATCTGTCGCGTCACCGCTTGTCCGACCAGAAACGCGCCTTTGAGGTTCACACGCAGCACGCGATCGAAATCGGCCTCGCCGATATCCAGGAAGTCAGCCGTGTGGATGATGCCGGCGTTGTTCACCAGGACGTCGATGCGGCCGAAGGTCTTCACCGCTGCCGCAACCAGCTTTCGCACCTGCGCGGAATTGCCGACGTCGCATGGGGTGAAGCGGGCGTTGCGGCCAAGCTTCTTCGCTTCCGCGTTCCCCTTTTTCGCGTCGATGTCGGCGAGCATGACCTTGGCGCCTTCGCGCACGAACGCCTGCGCGCAGCCGAGACCGATCCCGTTCGCCGCCCCGGTGACGACGGCGACTTTGTCCTTGAGGCGGTTCATCCGGCCGCTTTCAAGCCGGCTTTGGCGTAGCCCACGCCCTGCAGCGACCCGGCGATCTCGTCGAGAATGGCCGGATCGTCGATCGTCGCCGGCTGTTTGAACGGCTGATCGTCGGCGATCTTCTGCATCGTCGCGCGCAGGATCTTGCCCGAGCGGGTCTTGGGCAGGCGCTTCACGACCACCGCCTGCTTGAAGGCGGCGACCGGGCCGATGCGATCACGCACCATCCGCACGATCTCTTGGATGATTTCCGCCGGCGGGCGGTTGACGCCGACCTTCAGAACCACGAAGCCGAGCGGGACCTGGCCTTTGAGCTCGTCGGCGACGCCGATGACGGCGCATTCCGCGACGTCCTGGTGCGACGCCAGAACTTCTTCCATCGCACCCGTCGACAGCCGGTGGCCCGCCACGTTGATGACGTCGTCGACGCGGGTCATCACCGACACATAGCCCTCGTCGTCGACGAAGCCGGCGTCGCCGGTCTTGTAGTAGCCGGGGAACTCGTCGAGATAGGCTTTGCGGAACCTCTCTTCGGCGTTCCACAAGGTCGGGAACGTGCCGGGCGGCAGCGGCAGCTTGCAGCACAACGCGCCGATGTCGCCGCGTTTCACCTCATGTCCGTCGGCGCCGAGGGCCTGTACGTCCCAGCCCGGCGCGGGCTTGGTGGGCGAGCCCGGCTTGACCGGGAACGGCTTGCCGGTGCCGCTGTCGAGGCCCATGCAGTTGGCGACGATCGCCCAGCCGGTTTCGGTCTGCCACCAGTGATCGATCACCGGTACCTTCAGCATCGTCTCCGCCCATCTGAGCGTATCGGGATCGCAGCGCTCGCCGGCGAGGAACAGCGTCTTGAAGGCGGAGAGATCATATTTCCGGATCAGCTCACCGTTCGGATCCTCGCGCTTGATCGCGCGGAACGCGGTGGGTGCCGTGAACAGCGCTTTGACCTTGTGCTGCGCGATCACCCGCCAGAACGCGCCCGCGTCGGGCGTGCCGACGGGCTTTCCCTCGTACAGCACGGTCGTGCAGCCGGCGAGCAGCGGCGCATAGACGATATAGGAGTGGCCGACGACCCAGCCGACGTCGGAGGCGGCCCAGTACACGTCGCCGGCATCGATGTCGTAGATCGTCTTCATCGAATCGCACAACGCCACGGCGTGGCCGCCGTTGTCGCGCACCACGCCTTTGGGTTGTCCGGTGGTGCCGCTGGTGTAGAGGATGTAAAGCGGGTCGGTCGCGAGCACCGGAACGCATGCGGCCGGTTCAGCCGCGTCGATGGCCGTTGTCCAATCGACGTCGCGGCCGCTCATCAGCTCGCAGCGCGCTTGCGCCCGCTGCACGATGACGCAGTGCGGCGGCTTGTGTCGCGCGAGCGCGATCGCGCTGTCGAGCAGCGGCTTATACGGAATGACGCGGTTGACCTCGATGCCGCACGACGCCGAAACGATGGCCTTCGGCGTGCAGTCGTCGATGCGCACCGCGAGCTCGTTGGCGGCGAAGCCGCCGAACACGACGGAGTGGATGGCCCCGAGCCGGGCGCAGGCGAGCATCGCGATCACCGCCTCGGGCACCATCGGCATGTAGATGATGACGCGGTCGCCACGGCCGACGCCGAGTTTCGCCAGCATGCCGGCCGCCCGGGCGACGAGGTCGTGCAGCTCGCGGTAGCTGTAGCTGCGGATCGTGCCGGTGACGGGGCTGTCATAGATCAGCGCCGCCTGATCGGCGCGGCCGCGCTCGACGTGCCGATCGACGGCGTTGTAGCAGGTGTTGAGCTCGCCGCCGCTGAACCAGCGGTAGAACGGCGGGCGCGAGCTGTCCAGGACGCGCGTCCACGGCTTGGACCAGTCGATCTTACGGGCAACCTCGCCCCAATAACCGTCGGGATCTTTGAGCGAGCGGGCGTGGACGTCCGCATAGAGCCGGCTCATCGCGTATCTCTCCCTGGTGTCTTGCGGGAAGTGTGTCGCCAATCCGGCGATTTTGCAAAGGTGCGCTCGCGGTCGAGCGGTGTCTTTGCGCTGCGTCAAATCCGGGTTCCGCTTCTCGCAAGACCCTGTAACCGGCGCGCCGGCCGTGGCACAGTCCGCTGATGATCGTGGAGGCAGCGCGATGAGGGGGAAGAAGAAATCGACCGGCCGCAAGGCGCACCGCCAGCGCCTTGTCCGATCGAGCGGGGCGCAAACCAGCCGCACGCCGCGGAGCCGGCAGGCACATCAGTACGAGCGCGATCTCGGCAAGACGCCGGCCAACTACGTGCCGCTCAGTCCGCTATCCTTTCTGCCGCGCGCCGCCCACGTGTTCCCGCGCCAGCTCGCCGTCGTGCACGGGAGCATTCGCCGCACCTGGGCGCAGACCTACATGCGCTGCCGCCGGTTGGCCTCGGCGCTGAAACGACGCGGCGTGAAGCCCGGCGACACCGTCGCCCTCATGGCGCCGAATATTCCGGCCGCTTATGAGGCGGCCTTCGGCGTGCCGATGGCCGGCGCGGTCCTCAATGCCATGAACATCCGGCTCGACGCCGCGATGCTCGCCTTCATCCTCGACCACGGCGAGACCAAAGTCCTGCTGACAGATACCGAATTCGCGCCGGTGATCAAGGAGGCGCTGGCCCGGACGAAGCGGAAGATCTTCGTCGTCGACATCGCCGATCCGGAAGGTCCGGGCGGTGAAGCGCTGGGCAGCATCGAATACGAAGCGTTCCTCGAGACCGGCGACCCCGACGCGCCGTGGACGATGCCGGACGATGAATGGACGGCGATCAGCCTCAACTACACCTCGGGCACCACGGGCGATCCCAAAGGCGTGGTCTATCATCATCGTGGCGCCTATCTGAACGCGATCGGGAACGCGCTGGTCTGGAACCTCCCGAGCCATCCGGTCTACCTGTGGACGTTGCCGATGTTCCATTGCAACGGCTGGTGCTTTCCGTGGACGTTGGCGGCGATGGCGGGGACCAGCGTCTGTCTGCGCCGTGTCGAGGCGCGCGCGATCTTCGACGCCATTCGCGACCAGGGTGTCACGCATTTCTGCGGCGCACCGATCGTCCTCAACATGCTGGTCAACGCGCCGGAGGACGAGCGGACCGGTTTCACCCGGAAAGTCGAGGTGATGACGGCGGCCTCGGCACCGCCCGCGGCGGTGATCGAGAAGATGGAGCGCATGGGGTTCCACATCACGCACGTCTACGGCCTGACGGAGGTCTACGGCCCGGCGGTCGTGTGCGAATGGCACGACGAGTGGAGCCGCTTGTCGGTGGATGAGCAGGCGATGCTGAAGGCGCGTCAGGGCGTGGCTTATCCGGTGCTGGAAGGCCTGATGGTCGCCGATCCGAATACGCTGGCACCGGTTCCGAGCGACGGCAAGACCATCGGCGAGGTCTGCATGCGCGGCAATATCGTGATGAAAGGGTACCTGAAGAATCCCAAGGCGACGAAGGCGGCTTTCGCCGGCGGCTGGTTCCACACCGGCGATCTCGGCGTCGCGCACCCGAACGGCTATGTCGAGCTGAAAGACCGGTCGAAGGACATCATCATCTCGGGCGGCGAAAACATCTCGACGATCGAGGTCGAGAACGCGCTGTACCGCCATCCCGCCGTGCTCGAGGCGGCCGTGGTCGCGCGCCCTGACGACAAATGGGGCGAGACGCCGTGCGCGTTCGTCACGCTGAAAAGCGGTGCCGCCGCGAGCGCCGACGACATCATCGGCTTCTGCCGCAACAACCTCGCCCGTTATAAAGTGCCGAGGACGGTCGTGTTCGGCCCGCTCCCCAAGACGTCGACCGGCAAGATCCAGAAATTCGTCTTGCGCGAACGCGCCCGCAGTCTTGCGGGCGGCGGCCATTCCGACTGACGCAATTTGCGATCGCCTGTGGAAAATTTCTGTTCCGGCGCTGAAATCAAGCGACTATACGTGTCGAGCCGCAGCGCGCAGGTGCGGGGAGGAGAATTCGTTAACTGTCCTCCGTCTAGTTTTTAGCAACAACGGCGAACGCCCGCTCGGGCGTGACCGCCGGCATGAAGCCCTGAGGGTGCCGCGGCACAGGGGACGCAAGGGGAATGCAGGGTCCGGCCCAACACACGCCAGGAATCCGCTGGTTACAGCTTCGTCCGAGCCGTGCGCTGCTGGCCGTCGGTCTATGCCTCGTCGTCGCGATCGCCGCCGTGACGGTGGCGGCCACGTGGTACCTGCGCGCCGCGGCCTTGGCCGACCAGCAGCGGCAGATTGCGCAGCTCAACCTCGTGTTGAGCGAGCAGGCTTCGCGCGCGATCGAAGAGGTCGATCTCGTCCTCCTGGCCACGGTTGAAAGGATTCGCAGCCTGCGGCGCGAGGCGGCTGCCACAGGCCAGCCTGTGGATCCGCGCGCGTACCACGACATGCTGGTCGAGCAGTTCGCCGGCATGGTGCAGGTGCGGGCCCTGTTCCTCGTCGGCGCCAACGGCGTGATGCTGGCCGATTCGCGCCGCTATCCGCTGCCGTCGATCAACGTCGCGGACCGTCCGTATTTCATCGAGCAGCAGCACGACCGGGCGGTCGGCGCCTATTTCAGCGAACCGCTCATCGGCCGGGTCGACGGCCTGCCGTCGATCGCGATGTCGCGGCGCGTCGACGCGCCCGATGGCTCCTTCCGCGGCGTCGTCGTGGCCGCCGTCGAACCGCGCTACTTCCAGTCGCTCTATGCCTCGTTGGAACTGGGAGCCGGCGGTTCCGTCGCGCTGTACCGCCGTGACGGCGTTTTGTTGACCGCTTTTCCCGCCGAGACACCGGAAGCGGCCCGCAGTTGGTTCCTCTCGCGCGAATTTGCGGCTGGTCGCGCGAAAGCGAAGCAAGGCGTGTTCCAGGGCGCCGATTCCGCCGGCAACGCGAAGCTCGCGAGCTTCCGCGCCATCGGCCACTTTCCGCTGCTGGTGAGCATCGCGATGGAGGAGGCGGCCGCACTCGCACAATGGCGGCGCCAGGCGGCGATCTTCGGCGCCGGCGCCGCCGGCAGCGCGCTCCTCGTCTTCGTGCTGCTGCCCGGCCTCTCGCGCCAGTTGAAGCGGCAGGAGGCGCTGACGGGCCAGCTCGCAAACAGCGAGCAGCGCTTCCGCGATTTCACCGAGGCGTCGTCGGACTGGATCTGGGAGATGGGGCCGGACATGCGGTTCACCTATGTCTCGGAGCGCTTCCACGAGGTCACCGGAACACCCGTGGCGCAGATGCTCGGCCAGACACGCAGCGAGGTCGTCGACTTGCCGACCGACGATCCGATCTGGCAGGTCCATATCGACGATCTCAACAATCGCCGCCCCTTCCGCGGCCTCACTTATCCGCACCGTAACCCGGACGGCGACGTGCGCTGGATCCGCACCAGCGGCAAGCCGGTTTATGCCGAGGACGGCACGTTCTTGGGTTATCGCGGCACCGGGTCCGACGTCACGGTTGAGCACCTGGCCGAGGAGCGCGCGCGCCTGGCGCAAGAGCGCCTCCGCGACGCGGTCGAATTCCTGGCGGATGGCTTCGTGCTGTTCGATGCCGACGACCGCCTGGTCATGTGCAACAGCCGTTACCGCGAAATTCACGCCCGCACGCCGCAGTCGTTGATTCCCGGCCGCCGTTTCGAGGAGATCCTGCACGACGTCGCCGCCTCCGGCGAGGTGACGGTGCCCGATGGCGACACCGACGGCTATATCCTGCGGCGCCTCGAGCGGCATCGCAATCCGCAAGGGCCCTTCGAGATCACGTCGGAAGGCCGGGTCATCCGCATCGCCGAGCGGCGGACCCGTGACGGTTTCATCGTCGGCCTGCACAGCGACATCACGGAGATCAAAAAGCGCGAGCTGGCGCTGATCGAGGCCAAGCAGGCGGCGGAGATGGCCAACCGCGCCAAGTCCGAGTTCCTGGCGCACATGAGCCACGAGCTGCGCACCCCTCTCAACGCGATCATCGGCTTTGCCGAAGTGATCAGCGGCCAGGTCTTCGGCGAGTCATCGCCGAAATACATCGACTATGCGCGCGACATCCGCAACTCGGGCGAGCACCTGCTGGCCTTGATCAGCGACATCCTCGACATGTCGAAGATCGAGTCCGGCCATTTCGACTTCTACGAGGAAGAGGTGAGCATCGCCGACGTCGTCGGCTCCTGCCTGGCGATGGTGCAGGGCCGGGCGCGCGACGCGAACGTCAAGCTGATGGCGCCGGCGGCGTTACCGGAGGTCGAACTGCACGCCGATCGCCGCGCGGTCATGCAGGTCATGCTGAATCTGCTCACCAATGCCATCAAGTTCACCGGGGCCGGCGGCTCGGTGACCGTGCGCATCGAATGCGGCCCCGAGCTGACGCTGATCGTCGAAGACACGGGTGTAGGGATACCGCCCGAATCCATGCCGCATGTGTTCGAGCCGTTCCAGCGCGGCGCCGCTCACATCAGCCGCAAGGCGGAAGGAACCGGCCTCGGCCTCGCCATCAGCCGCAAGCTGATGGAGCGGCACGGCGGCACGTTGGATCTCGAGAGCACGCCCGGTGTCGGGACGATCGCGCGAGCGGTGTTTCCGGCGAGCCGTCTGCGGAAGCCCGCGGCCGCTGCCGGCGATGCGGCGCCGGCGAAGCAAAAACGCGCCTGACGCCCATTGACGGGCGGCAAGAGACGGACCGGTCGTTTGAAGTAGCGGGCGCCCCGGTTGCGAGGCGCCCCGCCTGGTGGCGCGCGTTATAGGGATAGTCGCGCGATTTCTTCTTTTATTCGGAGCTTTTGTCGCTTGAGTTCGGTGACGTGGACTTGATCGGGAAGCGGGCGGTGTACTTCGTCGTCGATTTCGTGTTCGAGGCGCGCATGCCGCGCCCTTAAAGTCTCGACACGGTCTTCCATCGTCATCGGCAATTCTCCCTAATGATTATTAGCGGGTAATCGCCCCTACACGCAAAAATGCTACGCCAGTCCCTAAAATTTGCAACAATGATTCGGTGTCACGCCCGTGGCAACGGTGGAAAAGCAGGCTAGACTCTTGAGTCCGGCGGCGATTCGCGACGCAGGAACCAGGGGTTGGCATGGCGGACGGAAATCGGCAGGACATGGCATCGGAAACGCGCAAATCGACGGCCGCGACGAACGTTACGCCCGAGCAGCAGGCCGAAATCGACGCCCAGCGGTCGGAGACGTTTACCACCCGCCGGCCGACCGTCCCCGCCCTGGAAGAGCTGCTGTACCGTCCGCTGGCCGTCCTCGACCACGGCTTCGTCCGGGTCATCGATTATTTCGGCGACGATTCCGCCATCGTCCAGGCGGCGCGGGTGTCGTACGGGAAGGGAACCAAGAAGGTCTCCGACGACCGCAACCTGATCCGTTATCTCATGCGCCATCGCCATTCGACCCCGTTCGAGATGTGCGAGATCAAGCTGCATGTGAAGCTGCCCATCTTCGTCGCCCGGCAGTGGATCCGCCATCGCACCGCCAACGTGAACGAGTATTCGGCGCGCTATTCGATCCTCGACCGCGAATTCTATGTGCCCGTCCCGGCCCAGCTCGCCAAGCAGTCGCGGACGAACCGGCAGGGTCGCGGCGATGTGCTCGAGGGCTCCGAGGCCGAAGCGGCGCTGGCCACGATCGAGAACCTCAGCGCCGACGCATATGCCGCCTATACGCGTCTCTTGAACGAGGACCAGTTCGGCAACGTGCTGCAGCCGGACCGCGACGGGTTGGCGCGCGAGCTCGCCCGCATGGTCGTGCCCACGAATTTCTATACGCAATGGTATTGGAAGATCGATCTCAACAACCTCTTCCACTTCCTGTCGCTGCGGGCCGACGCCCATGCACAGTATGAGATCCGCGTCTACGCGGATGCGATCTGCAGCGTCGTCGAGAAATGGTGCCCGATCGCTTACGAGGCGTTCCGCGACTACCGGCTGACCGGCACTGCCGTCTCCGGTCCCGGTCTTGCCGTGGTCAAGCGGTTGCTCGCCGGCGAAGCGGTGACGCAAGAGAGCTCCGGCCTCTCCAAGCGCGAGTGGACCGAGCTGATGGCGACCTTGGACCGGAAAGGGTAGACTCGCTCGATCGCGTCCGCTTCCGCGGACGCGCTGTATCGAGGGACCCGCCGTGCTCGCAAGACGCCCGGTCTCAAGCGGCCCAGCCCTAAAATCCGCCGGCCAGCTCCGTTTCCGGAGGTGGCGGGCCGCACTCCTGTCCCTCGCGGCTGCTGCTGCTCTTTTTGCCGCACGATCGCCTGCCGCCGGTGTCGATCCGGTCTATGTCGTCGAGGTCAAAGGGGCGATCGGCGTCGCCACCGGCCGCCATGTGGATAGGGCGCTCAAGCGCGCCGCCGCCGATCATGCGCAGCTGATGGTCATCAGCCTCGACACACCCGGAGGCCTGGTCAGCGCCACGCGCGAGATCATCCAGTCGATGCTGTCGGCGCCGGTGCCGGTGGTCGTGTATGTGGCGCCGGGCGGCGCCCGCGCCGCCAGTGCCGGGACCTATATCACCTATGCGGCCAACCTCGCCGCGATGGCGCCGGGGACCAACATCGGTGCGGCGACCCCGATCAGCCTTTTAGGTCCCGGATCGCCGGCACCGGCCATCCCGCAGTCGCCGGAACGTAACGCCGAGCGCAAGACGACGCCGGCGCCGGCGTCGCCGCCTCCGGGTTCGACCGAAGAGCGCAAAGTCCTGAACGATGCGATCGCCTTCATCCGCAGCTTGGCGCAGCTGCGCGGCCGCAACGCCAATTGGGCGGAGCAGGCGGTCCGCAATGCCGCGACGTTGACGGCGCAGGACGCGCTCAAGGAGCATGTCGTCGACATCATCGCCGCGGATCTGCCGAATCTCTTGGCGCAGCTCGACGGCCGGAAGGTGACGACCGCCGGGACGGACCATGTCCTCAAGACGAAAGGCGCCTCGCCGGTGTTGATCGCGACCGACACCTGGACCGAATTTCTGGGCGTGATCACCGATCCGAACGTCGCCTACCTGCTGCTTCTCGCCGGCATCTACGGCCTGTTGTTCGAGTTCGTCAGTCCCGGCGTCGTCCTGCCGGGCATAGTCGGCGGCATCAGCCTGCTGCTGGCGCTCGCCGCACTTGCGGTCCTGCCGGTCAACTACGCCGGCCTGGCGCTGATCCTGCTGGGCGTCGCCTTGATGGTGGCGGAAGCGATGACCCCGGGGGTCATCGCGCTCGGCATCGGCGGCGTGGTGGCTTTTATCGCCGGTGCCATCTTCCTGTTCGAGCCGGACACGGGCACGGCCGGGACAACCCTGGCCGTGGCGTGGCCGGTGGTCCTGGGCGCTGCCGCCGCCAGTGCCGCGTTCCTGCTGCTGATCGTCGGCTCGGCGTTTCGGGCGCGGCGCCGTCCGGTGGTCAGCGGCGCCGAGAACATGATCGACACGGTCGCGCGCGTGGCCGATTGGCAGGGCCGCGTCGGCCATGTCAGGGTGCATGGCGAACTGTGGGAAGCCCGCGCCGAGCGCGAATTCCGGCCGGGCGAAGCGGTGCGGATCGCGCGCCGCGACGGATTGAAGCTCGTGGTCGAACCCGTTTCGGAAGGAACCCCGCCGTGACCTATCTCAGCAATTTCGGTCCCGCCGTCGTCGTCATTGTGATCGCGCTGATCGCGATCGCGCGGGCGGTGCGTATCCTCCGCGAGTACGAGCGCGGCGTCGTGTTCATGCTCGGGCGGTTCTGGCGCGTGAAGGGGCCGGGGCTGGTCCTGGTCATTCCGGTGGTCCAGCAGATGGTGCGGCTCGACCTGCGCACCCGCGTGCTCGACGTGCCGACACAGGACGTGATCTCGCGCGACAACGTCTCGGTGAAGGTCAGCGCCGTCATCTATTACCGGATCGTCGATCCGGAGAAAGCGATCATCCGGGTCGAGGACTACAACATGGCGACAAGCCAGCTCGCCCAGACGACCCTGCGCTCCGTGCTGGGCCAGCACGACCTCGACCAGATGCTGGCCGAGCGCGACAAGCTCAACGCCGACATCCAGAAGAACCTCGACGAGCAGACGGAAGGCTGGGGCATCAAGGTCTCGAACGTCGAGCTGAAGCAGGTCGACCTCAACGAGACGATGATCCGGGCGATTGCCAAGCAGGCCGAGGCCGAGCGCCTGCGGCGCGCCAAGATCATCGACGCCGAAGGCGAGTTGCAGGCGTCGGAGAAGCTTGCGCAAGCGGCGGAGGTCCTGTCGCACAAGCCGCAGGCGATGCAGCTCCGCTATCTCACGACCTTGCTCAACGTCGCCGGCGACAAGAGCACGACGATCGTCTTCCCGTTCCCGATCGATCTCCTGGAAGTCTTTCGCGGCCCGAACCGGGCGGGCTGAACAGTCACCTCCGTTCCGCAATTTTCCCTCCCCCCTTGTGGGGGAGGGGGCTATTTTTTCGCTTCTGAATTTCCCTCCCCCCTTGCGGGGGAGGGTAGGGTGGGGGGTGCAACGCGCGCCGGCGCCGACTAGTATTGCCGATCAGCTAAGCGAGGTAAAACGACATGGGCATTCTTGTCGACGGGCAGTGGCGGGACGAGGAGTTCTCCGACGAGACGAGCAAAGGCGGTGAATTCAAACGCAAGGACAGCGCGTTCCGCGACCGCATCACCGCCGACGGGTCGTCGGGCTTCAGGGCCGAGCCCGGCCGCTATCATCTCTACGTCGCCTATACCTGTCCGTGGGCGCACCGCACCCTGATCTTCCGCGCGCTGAAGAAGCTCGATGCGGCGATCACCGTGTCCTACGCGCTGCCGGGCATCCGCGACCAGGGGTGGACGTTCGGCGACGACCCGCGCTACCCCGACTGCCCGGCCGACGCGGTGAACGGCTTCCAATATCTGCATCAGGCCTACACCGCGACCGACCCGCACTACACCGGCAAGGTGACGGTGCCGACGTTGTGGGACAAGAAGACGAAGCGCGTCGTGAACAATGAGTCGTCCGAGATCATCCGCATGCTCAACAGCGAATTCCGCGGCATCGCCGGCCATGACACGGACTACTATCCGGCCGCACTCCGGCCGGAGATCGACCGCATCAACGAGCAGGTCTATGCGACGGTGAATAACGGCGTCTACCGCTGCGGCTTCGCGCGCACGCAAGAGGCGTACGAGGCGGCGTACGACGCGCTCTTCGCCACGCTCGACGAGCTCGAGGCGCGGCTCGGACGGCAGCGCTACCTGGTCGGCAACCAGATCACCGAGGCCGACTGGCGGCTGTTCCCGACCCTGGTGCGCTTCGATGTCGCGTATTTCTCGATCTTCAAGTGCAACAAGAAGCGCATCCAGGACTATCCCAATCTCTGGAACTACACGCGCGAGCTCTATCAGGTGCCGGGCATCGCGGCGACGGTGAAGCCGCGGCAGTACGTGATCGGCTACTACTCGATCGCCAAGGTCAATCCGACCGGAGTCATCCCCAAAGGCACGCCGGTCGACTTCACGGGCGGCCACGACCGCGCGCGGCTGGCGGCGTGAACGGATTCAAAGCAGCGTACGGGCCGCGATAATCATTCGGTGTCGCGGTCCGGCGTCTTAGCTTTTCCCGTCCACGGTCGTCGAGCGGTGTGGCGAATGTGCAATATCTGCACGTCGCCATCGTCCAGAACTCGGTAGAAGATTTTGAACGGATAATGAATGAGCGAGGCGACGCGTATGCCCGGCCGGCCGGCGACTTGCGCCCCCAGGTCAGGATGCGCCGCGATGCGGTCGACGATCTCCCGGATGCGTCCTTCAAGTGCCGTCGATACGTTTTCGCCAAACGCAGCGCTGTCGGCGGCGACCTTGTGAAGATCGGCCACAGCGCGCCGCGTATACTCAACGGTCATTCGCGGCGGAACGCTTTGTACGCTGCCTCGACGTCTTGTTGCCCAGCCACGCCGCTTTTTTCGGCTTCATCGAGCGCCTGAAGCTCTTCGGGCGTCGGATGATAGACGCGCTCGCCGAATTCGGCTTCGAGCTCCAGTGCGATAGCCGCCAGTTCCTCCTGGCGCTCGCGCGGCCAAGTCAGCACTCGGTCGAGGACGGCTTTTACCTGCTCCTTCGTCATGGCGGTGACTATACCACGAGACTGCAGTGTTCGAATTGCTCACCAAGCGCCGAGTGCCTATAGACACTATGTCTATAGACACCACATCTAGAGTTGCTGGGCATCGCCGGCGTTATATCCGCGTTATTTTAACGCGGAGCGAGGCGCGCACCACAACAGCTGGGCGGTTGCGTCGTTCGCCTGATCCTCGCGTTATTTTCGGGTTATTTTAACGCGGCAAATCGGCAACAGTCCGCACTGCCGCGGCCGACATTCCGCCGTCCACGGCCCGCGCGCTTTAATTCCGTATTATTTAATGGAAGGCCGCGGCCACCTACGGGCAATCGGCGGCGTGATCTCTAGCTGTCATCGAGCTCGTTCGCGGACGAAGCAATCCGCTGCCAGCCCGTCGTTACTGGATGACGATCTTCGGCGCCTGCCGGCCGCCTGAGCCGAGCTCGGCCTCGACCTTCTGCCATATGCGGTCGGCGATGCGGCGATAGGCGTTGGCGTGCTCGCTCTCGGGATGGCTCACCACGATCGGCCGGCCGGCGTCCGAGGTCTCGCGGATCTGGATGTGGAGGGGCAGCTCGCCCAGGAACTCGGTGCCGAGCCGCTCGGCTTCTTTCTTGGCACCGCCGTGGCTGAAGATGTGCTCGACGTGGCCGCAGTTCGAGCACACGTGGTAGCTCATGTTCTCGATGATGCCGAGGACCGGGACGTCCACCTTGCGGAACATGTTGAGGCCTTTGCGCGCATCGAGGAGGGCGATATCCTGCGGCGTCGAGACGATGACGGCGCCGGTCACCGGCACGCGCTGGGAGATGGTGAGCTGGGCGTCGCCGGTGCCGGGCGGCAGGTCGATGACCATCACGTCGAGCTCGCCCCAGGCGACGTCGCGCAGCATCTGCTCGAGCGCGCCCATGACCATCGGGCCGCGCCAGATCATCGGCGTGTCCTCCGGAACCAGGAAGCCCATCGACATCACCTTGACGCCGTAGTTCTCCATCGGGCTGAGCGTCTTGCCGTCCGGCGACTGCGGCCGTCCGGTGATACCCATCATCCTCGGCTGCGAGGGACCGTAGATGTCGGCATCGAGGATGCCGACCTTGAGGCCTTTGGCCGCGAGCGCCAGGGCGAGGTTGGTCGCCGTCGTCGACTTGCCCACGCCGCCCTTGCCCGACGCGACCGCGATGATCGAGCGCACGCCGGGAACGAGCTGCTTGCCGCCGGGGCCGGTAGGGCCGCCGGCCGGCCCGGTCCCCGGCGCTCGTCCATGGCCGTGACCGGCCATCTCTGTGGACCTCGGGGCCGGCGCCGCACCCGGCTGCTTCTGCGCCGTGAGAACGGCCGTGACCGACAGCACGCCGGGCACGCCTTCGACCGCTTTCTCCGCCGCTTTGCGCAACGGCTCGAGATGCGGGCCGCGGCGAGGGTCGACGTCGATCGCGAACTGCACGTGGCCGTCCTTGATGGCGAGACCGCTCACCATCTTGAGGCTCACCACGTCCTGGCGGCGGTCGGGATCGACCACGCGGCGCAACGCATCGATGATCTGAGCCTCGCTCACGGCACGGTTATCGGTCACGGTTTTTCCTTGAATTCTTTGAAGGAACGTCAATATTCGGCATCGCATTGCGCCTGTCGCGCCTCGCGCGGCGCAATGATATAAGCCAGGAATAAGCAGGGCAGATATAAGCCGGAGGGCGACGATTTGAAAGCGCCGGCTCCCGGAACAATGGCACGAGGATAGACACACAACATGCCGTGGAATCAGGGCGGTGGCGGCGGTCCATGGGGCGGCGGCGGTGGGCCGAGCCCGTGGGGCCGCCCGTCGGGCGGTGGCGGCGGTTTCGGCGGCCGGCAGCCGCCCGATATCGAGGAGATTTTGCGCCGCAGCCAGGAGCGGGTGAAGCGGATGCTTCCCGGCGGCTTCGGCTCCGGGCGCGGCATCGGCTTGATCATAGTCGTCGCCTTCGCGCTGTGGATCGCGAGCGGCTTCTATCGCGTGCAGCCGGACGAGGTCGGCGTCGTGCTGCGGTTCGGAGAATGGGTCGAGCGCACGGAGCCCGGCCTGCGCTGGCACATCCCGACACCCATCGAGACGGTGCTGCTGCCGAAGGTGACGCGCATCAACAGCCTCGACATCGGCTTCCGCTCTTCGCCGGAAGTGCGCGGCGGCCGCGGCCGCTCGGTGCCCGAGGAAGGGCTGATGCTGACCGGCGACGAGAACATCATCGACATCCAGTACACGGTGTTTTGGAAAATCGACGACGTCGGCAAGTACCTTTTCAATATCGCGTCTCCGGAAGCGACCGTGAAGGCCGCGTCTGAAAGCGCCATGCGCCAGGTGATCGGCCAGATGCCGGCGCAGTTCGCGCTGGCCGAGGGCCGCGCTCAGATCGAGGCCAATACGATGCGCCTCCTGCAGTCGATCCTGAACGACTACGGTGCCGGCGTGTTGATCACGCAGATCCAGTTGCGCGCCGTCGATCCGCCGGCACAGGTCATCGACGCGTTCCGCGACGTGCAGCGCGCCAAGGCCGACCGTGAGCGCGCCCGTAACGAGGCCGAAGGCTATCGCAACGACATCGTGCCGCGCGCCCGCGGCGAGGCGCAGCGCATCATCCAGGAGGCCGAGGCCTATCGTCAGCAGGTCGAGGCGCAGGCGAACGGCGAGGCGCAGCGCTTCATCTCCGTCTATGACGCCTTCAAGAAGGCACCGGACGTGACGCGGCAGCGTCTCTATCTCGAGACGATGGAGCAGATCCTGCGCAGCAACAGCAAGTACATCATCGACGAATCCGCCGCAGGTTCGCAGGGCGTGCTGCCGTATCTGCCGCTGAATGAGATGCCACGCCGGCCGGCCTCGGCGCCGCCGGGCGCATCGGCGCCGCCGCCCGCGCCATCGACCACGCCGCCGCCGCAACCGTCGCTGTCCAATCAGCAGGGGAGCCGCTGATGAACCGCACCACTTTGACCGGAGCGGTCGTCGCCATCGTTGTGCTCGTCCTCTTGTCGATGAGCGCGCTCTTCACCGTCAATCAGGCGCAGCAGGCTCTCGTGCTCCAGTTCGGCGCACCGGTGCGGCCGATCGAGGATCCCGGCCTGCATGCAAAGATCCCGTTCGTGCAGAACGTCGTCTATTTCGACAAGCGGCTGCTCGATTTCGACGCCGACGCGCAGGAAGTGATCATGGCCGATCAGAAGCGGCTGGTGGTCGACGCGTTCGCGCGTTACCGGATCGTCAATCCGCTGCTGTTCTATCAGTCGGTGGGAACCGAGGCGAACATGCGCATACGCCTCGCCGCGATCGTCACTTCGACCCTGCGCGACGTCCTCGGCAAGGTGCCGTTCTCGGCCGTGCTCACCGAACAGCGCGGGCAACTGATGCGCCAGATCAGCGACGGGGTCGTCACCCAGGCGAAGACGTTCGGCGTGACGGTGTTCGACGTTCGCATCATGCGCGCCGACCTGCATCCCGACAACAGCGCCGCGATCTTCGCGCGGATGCAGACCGAACGCGAACGCGAAGCCAAGCAGGAGCGCGCCGAAGGTGCCGAGACGGCGCAGAAAATCCGCGCCGAAGCCGAGCGCGACCGGACCGTGATCCTCGCCGACGCGCAGCGCCAGGGCCAGATCCTGCGTGGCCAGGGCGACGCCGAGGCGACGCGCATCTTCGCCGACGCGTTCAACCGCGATCCCGAATTCTATAATTTCTACCGCTCGCTGCAGGCGTACAGGAACGGTTTGGGCGATGGGTCGACGACCATGGTGCTCTCGCCCGACAGCGAGTTCTTCCGCTTCTTCCGCGATCAACGCGGCGCCGAACCCGCGCCGCCGCCGAAGGGCGGGACGACGCGTCCGGGGACCAATCGCTGAAAACGCGGGCGCTGAAGTCGCTGAAAAGCCATCAAGTCTCGGTGATGGCCCGCGACCATGCCGGATAAGGCATTGATCGTGCTTGAAGAGCGGCCGAATGGGGATTACATCGATCGTTTGGCGGTTTTGGCGCTGGTTGTCGCCCGTCGCTCGGGCATGACCGGCCGGCCACCGGCAGACGCGCCGCTAGATTTCTCAAGGAGATAGACGCACGTGACCATCGAGTTGAAGAGCGCCAGGCCGGCGGCCCGCGGCCGCGCGGCCGTTTTGGCGATGGCCCTGACCATGGCTGCCGCATTCGGCGCCCAGACCCTCTTGGCCGTCCCGGCGCTCGCCCAGCAGCAACCGTCGCGTGCCAACCCCGCCGCCGGCTTCGCCGATCTGGCGGAGCGCCTGCTGCCGGCGGTCGTCAATATCTCCACCACCCAGATCATCCGGCCCGACCGTACCCCGGGCGACCGCGAACAGGGGGCGCCCGGCCCACAGAGCCGTCGCGGCCCCGATATCCCGCAGTTCCCGCCCGGCTCCCCGTTCGAGGAGTTCTTCAAGGAGTTCTTCGATCGCCAGGGCCGCGGCGCTCCCGACGCGGCACCGCGGCGGATGCAGTCGCTCGGGTCCGGCTTCATCGTCGACCCGGCCGGTTACGTCGTGACCAACAACCACGTCATCGACGGCGCCGACGAGATCCGCGTCACGCTGCACGACAACACGCAGCTGACGGCCAAGCTGATCGGCAAAGACACCAAGACGGACGTGGCACTCCTGAAGGTCGACTCGCCGAAGCCGCTGCCGTCGGTGAAGTTCGGCAACTCCGACACCGCCCGCGTCGGCGACTGGGTCGTCGCCATCGGCAATCCGTTCGGCCTCGGCGGCTCGGTGACGGTCGGCATCGTCTCCGCCCGCGCGCGCGACATCAACGCCGGTCCGTACGACGATTTCATCCAGACCGACGCCTCGATCAACCGCGGCAACTCGGGCGGTCCGATGTTCAACCTCAACGGCGAGGTCATCGGCATCAACACGGCGATCTATTCGCCGACCGGCGGCAGCATCGGCATCGGCTTCGCCGTGCCGTCGGCGCTGGCCAGGAACGTCGTCGACCAGCTGCGCAAATATGGCCGCACCCGCCGCGGCTGGCTCGGCGTGAACATCCAGTCGGTCACCGACGAGATCGCCGAAAGCCTCGGGCTCGACAAGGCCAAGGGCGCCTTGGTCGCGCGTGTGACCGAGAAGGGCCCCGCCGACGTCGCCAAGGTGCAGCCCGGCGACGTGGTGCTGAAGTTCGACGGTCGCGACGTGACCGAGATGCGCCGGCTGCCGCGCATGGTCGCCGAGACGCCGGTCGGCAAGACCGTCGACGTCGTCGTCTGGCGGAAGGGCAAGGAGATTCCGCTCAAGGTCAAGCTGCAGGAGCTCGAAGAGAACGAGCAGGTGGCTTCGGCGCCCAAGAGCGGCGGACCGGGCGGCACGACGCCGGCGCCGAGCGAGCCGACGGTCAGCGCGCTTGGGATGTCCCTCAGTGCGCTGACTGCGGAGACGCGCGAGCGCTTCGATATCCCGGAGAAGACCAAGGGCGTGCTGGTCACCAAGGTGGCCGACGGCTCGTCGGCGGCGGACCGTGACCTCAGGCCCGGCGATGTCATCGTCGAGGTCGCCCAGGAAGAGGTGTCGTCGCCCGACCAGGTGGTGAAGAAGATCACCGAGGCGAAGACCGCCGGGCGCAAGAGCGTGCTGGTCATGACCGAGCGCAAAGGCGAGCAGCGCTTCGTCGGCCTGCCGGTCGACACGCAGTAGACCGACGCTCGCAGTGGGCGGCATTATCGGCGGCGCGGCAGCGACGTCGCGTCGCTAGGACAGGGGGCACCATGCGCGGGCGAGGGGCGCGCGCCGCGCTCATGCTGGCGATAGCGGGCATGATCGCGGTGGTCCCGGCCGACCTGACGCCGGCGGCGGAACGGGTGAGACATCCCGCGAACGGCGCCGCCGCGCCCACCAAGTCCGTTCCGCAGAAATCTGCGCCCCCCGACATCCGTATCGGTCTGTTGCTCGCCGGCGGCGCCGTTGCCGCTGCGTCCGATGATATGGCGGCGGGTGTGGCGATGGCCTTCGCCGACGTCGGCGGCCGGGTGCACGGGCGCAAGCTCGACGTGGTCCGCGCCGATGGCGACGGCACGGCCGACGCGGCCGCAGCCCTGGCGCGCCGTCTGGCGGCGGCGCCGGGCGTGGATGTTTTCGTCGGCCCGGCCACGGCGGCTGAAATGCCGGCACTGCAGGCTGCTGCTGCGGCCGCGCGGACTCCGCTGATCGTGCCGGCTTCCGGTGCGGCGCTCGCGGCGGTGGCAACCTGCAGCCCCTATGTGCTCCACCTCGCGCCAGCGGGAGACCAGGTCGCGGGACAACTCGGATCCTGGCTCGGCGCCCAGCAGCCGCCGCGCCATGTGTATGTGCTGGCGCCGAGCGGCAACGGCGGTCGCGCCGAGGCGGCCGCGTTCAAACGGCAGTTCGAGGCCGCCGGCGGCGAGCTCGTCGGCGAGGAGTATGTCTCGGGCGCGACGCCCGACTTCAGCCCGTACTTTGCCAAGCTGCGCCTGGTCGGTGCGGACGCGCTTTATGCGCCGTTCAGCGGCGCGTCGGCGGAGGCGCTGACGAAGCAATACGGCGACGCCGGTTTGGCCAAGCGGATCGGCCTGATCGGGCCGGCTGTGACGGCCACGGCGGACGGCGAGGCGATCTCGGCCGTCGACTATGTCGCCACGCTCGACACGCCGGAAAACCGCCGCTTCCGCAGCGAATTCACCCGCCGCTACGGCCGTCCGCCGTCACAGGAAGCGGCCCGCGGCTATGACGCGGGCCGGCTCATCGTCGAAGGTCTGAAGCACATCCAGGGACATACGGACGACCGCGAGCGGCTTGCCGCGGCGCTCGCCGGCGCATCGTTCACCGGTCCGCGCGGGCCCATCCATGCGGACCACCGGATCGGCGCGGCGCTCGACCGGCTGTACATCGTGCGCGCACGCGCCCATGGCGATGCACGAGCTTATGAGCTGCTCGATCGCGTCACCGCTGCCGCCGTGCCGGCGGCCGCCGATGGTTGTGCCGCGGTCGCCCCGAGCCGCTAGCGTCTGACCAGCGAGCCCAGAGCCAGGTCAAGCCGACGATCAGTCCTCGCCGACCGCAGCGGCAGGTGGCGCCGAAGACTGCGCCGCGCTTTGCGCCAAAGCCTCGCGCGCCATGTCGCTGGTCAGCGAAATGAGCTTGTTGGCTTCGCGGTAATAGCTCTCGACCGTATTGCGGGCGATGTCGGCCTGCGTGGTGATCGCCTGCTCGACGGAGCCGCAACGCATCAGCGACTGGCCGGCTTCCACGCATTTGCCGAGCTGCTCTTGCGAGAACGAGATGATCTCCTCGTTGAGCGACCCCATGCCTTTCACCCAGGCGTTGCTGGCGCGGAGCGCCGCTTCCATGCTCGGCGGCGTGAAACCGCTGAACGCCATGAACTCCGAGCCCGGGAGATCGGAACGCCCGCTTCGACCGGAATTGCCTTCCTTGCGCATGAAAATCTCCTCCTCTGGCGCGCGCTCCAGGGCGCACGGTGGCGTTCGCTCCGGCTCCCCCGACCGGAACGCTTGATCATGCCCCCGAAGACATCAACAGTGTCTCGCCGGATCAGGACGGGCTCTCTTATGGAGCGCTAAGCTCTCTTACGGAGCGAAATCCCCTGCGATCCTGCGCAGGCGGTCACGGTAACACTTCATTACTGGCGCGCAATATGAATCGTTCATGACATCGAACCTTATTCGAAACGCTCCGGGAACTATCCACAGAATGATCCACCGTCCAAGTATTTGCGGTACCTTCGGAAGTCGCGGATATGACATCGCTTGTGATTGATTGTGATCCCGGCCAGGACGATGCGGTTGCGTTGATGCTGGCGCTGGCATCGTCCGAGCTGGACGTGCTCGGCGTGACCGTTGTCGCGGGCAATGTCGGGCTCGAGCACACGGTTCCCAATGCGCTGCGCATCGCCGAGTTCGTCGGGCGGACGGACGTCAAGGTGTTCGCCGGTTGCGAGCGGCCGTTGCGCCGCTCGCTCGAGAAAGCGATCCGTATCCACGGCGTGCACGGCTTGCAAGGCCTCGATCTCCCGCCGCCGCGGATGCAGGTTCAGCCGACGCATGCGACGGAGTTCATCGTCGAGACGGTACGGGCGCGCGAGGGCGTCACATTGTGCGCTCTCGGGCCGCTGACCAATATCGCGACGGCCTTCACCAGGGCGCCTGACATCGCGCAGCGCATCGGGCGTGTCGTGCTGATGGGCGGCGCCTTCCGCGGCGGCAACACCACCCCGGTCGCCGAATTCAACATGTTCACCGATCCGGACGCTGCCGCGGTCGTGTTTGCGAGCGGCGCGCCGATCGTGAAGATCGGGCTGGACCTCACCCACAAGGTGCTGGTGACGCCGGCGCGCCTCGATGCGCTGCGTCGGAAGGCCGGCCGCGCCGGGGCCGCGGCGGCGGGCATGTACGACGCGCCGCACCGCTATCGGCCGGAGCGCTACGGCAGTGAGGGCCTGCCGCTGCACGATCCCTGTGTCATCGCGTATGTGCTGCGGCCGGACCTCTTCGGCGGCAAGCACTGCAACGTGATGGTGGAGACCGAATCCGACCTCAGCCGCGGGCAGACCGTCGTCGACTGGTGGGGGCGGACGGAACGGCCGGCGAACGCGCTCGTCCTCGATCAGGTCGACGTCGATGGATTTTTTGAGCTGCTGATCGAGCGCCTGGCGCGGCTCTGATTATTTCGCCAGCGCCCGGTCGAGGAAGTCGAGCCGGTCCTGGCCCCAGAACAGCTCGTCCTTGTAATAGTAGCTCGGCGCACCGAAGACGCCGCGGTCCATCGCTTCCTTCGTGTAGGCCTCGTAGGTCGCCTTGGTTTCCGGCGCCTGTGCCAGCGCCATCAGCTCGTCCGCCGGCAGACCCTTGCTCTTGACGATGTTCTTCACCGTCTGCAGGTCGGCGATATCGCGCTCCTCGACCCACACCGCACGCATGAAATCGTAGGCGAGCCCGGGCGCCACGGCGCTCTTGTTGGCGCCGGCAGCGATGATGACCAGCGAAGCGAGCTCAGGGTTCACGGGGAAGTACTTGGGTTCGAGATTGAGCGGGACGCCGAGATAGTCACGCCAGCGCTTGAGCTCGACGAAGCGATAGGCCTGGCGCTGCGGCGCGCGCTTGGCCACAGGCAGGCCGCCGGAGAGCGGGAATATCTTGCCGAGATCGACGGGCTTGAGGTTCATCGCCGCCTGATTTCCCATGATCAAGTCTATGAACCGCTGATGGCCGAAATAGGTCCACGGCGAATGCGGGGCGAAATAATAATCGACGATCTTCAGCATCGGCGGCTCCGTTAACTGTCTGACGCGGCTTTCTGCCGGCGCGCCGTCTCGAGGGCGCGCAACTCGCGGCGCATGATCTTACCGGTTGCGGTCATCGGGAGCGAGTCGACGAACTCGATCTCGCGTGGATATTCGTGGGCGGCGAGGTGTTTCTTGACGTGCGCCTGCAGGGCGCCGACGAGAGCGGGATCGCCCGTATGACCGGGATTGAGCACCGCGAACACTTTGATCGCCTCGGTCCGCAGCTTGTCGGGAACGCCGATCGCGGCGGCGAGCGCCACCGCCGGATGCTTCAGGAGGCAGTCTTCGATCTCCGCCGGGCCGATGCGATATCCCGCCGAGGTGATGACATCGTCGGCGCGCCCGACGTAGTGGAGGTAGCCGTCCGCATCCTGCTGGCCGAGGTCGCCTGTGACCAGCCAGTCGCGGATGAACTTGTCGGCGGTGGCTTTGGCGTTGTTCCAGTAGCCGAGGAACATCACGGGGTCGGGGCGCCGGATGGCGATATGGCCGGTCTGGCCGGGAGCACAGGTTGTCCCGCTGTCGTCGATGACCGCCACCTCGTGGCCGGGCACGGCGCGCCCCATCGAGCCGGGCCGGACCGGCATGATGCCGGCGCAGTTGCCGACGACGACGTTGCACTCGGTCTGGCCATAGAACTCGTTGATCGTCAGGCCGAAGGTCGCCCGCCCCCAGTCGAGCAGTTCCTCGCCGAGCGTCTCTCCGCCGCTGGCCAGCGAGCGCAGCCGTACGCCGTGCCCTTTGGGGGCGCCGGCCTGGCGCATGAGCTTCAGCGCCGTCGGCGGGAAGAAGACGTTGCGGACACCATGGCCCGCCATCAGAGAAAACGCGGCGTCCGGCTCGAACTTGCGGAAGCGATGCGCCAGCACCGGCACGCCGTGGTGCCATGCCGGCAAAAGAACATCCAGAAGCCCGCCGATCCACGCCCAGTCCGCGGGCGTCCAATAGAGGTCGCCGGCTTGCGGGAAGAACTCGTGCGGGAACTCGACGCCGGGCAGGTGGCCGAGCAGAACACGCTGCGCGTGCAGGGCGCCTTTCGGCGGCCCGGTCGTGCCGGACGTATAGATGATGAGCGCCGGGTCTTCGGCTGCCGTCTCCACCGGTGTGAAACGATCGCTCGCCCGTTCGAGCTCGGCGTGGAAGTCGAGGCTGTCCGGCCCGCCGTCGACGGCAATGACGGTCTGGAGGTCGGGCAGCCGGTGACGGATCGCGACGATCTTCGGCAGGTTGTCGCTATCGGTGACCACGGCGCGCGCGCCGGCGTCGCCGAGCCGATAGGCCAGTGCATCTTCGCCGAACAGGACAAACAGCGGGATCGCGATCAAGCCAGCTTTGTATGCGGCGACGTGCGCGATCGCGGTTTCCGCCGACTGCTGCAGCAGGATGCCGACACGGTCGCCGCGCGTGAGGCCGTGCGCTGCAAAGACGTTGGCGAGACGGTTGGAGAGGGCGCGGATCTCGCCGAAAGTGTAGCGGCGAATGCCGCCGTTCGCGTCAGGCCGCTCTGCGGCGTGCCGGTCGCAGGCATCGACGCCGATGTTGTAGGCTTTCGGGATCCGCCAGCGGAACCGCCGCCGCATTTCGTCATAGTTGTCCGCGCGTTCGAGCATCCGCGGATCATAGCCAGGGCGGAAAAGCTTGCGCTACATATCTTCTTCAACGGAGATAGAAGGGAGGCGTGGATGTTTCTGCCGGACCTGCTCAAGGGCAAGAAGATACTCATCACCGGCGGAGGCACCGGGCTCGGCAAGAGCATGGGCCGGCGCTTTCTCGAGCTTGGCGCCGAGCTGGTGATCTGCGGCCGGCGGCAGAACGTGCTCGAGGAAACCACGGCGGAATTCACCGCCGCATTCCCAGGCCGCGCCAGCTGGCATGTCTGCGATATCCGCGACGCGGCCGCTGTCGAGACGATGATGGACAACATCTGGGCCGTGCGGCCGCTCGACGTGCTGCTCAACAATGCCGCCGGCAACTTCATCGCCCGGACCGAGACCTTGAGCCCGCGCGCGATCGATGCCGTGCTCAACATCGTGCTCCACGGCGCCGCCTATTGCACCGTCGCGTGCGGGCGTCGCTGGCTCGCTGCCGGCCGCAAGGCCAACGTGCTCAGCATCGTCACCACCTACGCCTACACGGGATCCGGCTATGTGGTGCCGTCGGCCATGGCCAAGGCCGGCGTGCTGGCGATGACGCGGAGCCTTGCCGCGGAATGGGGTGGCCGGGGGGTGCGGCTCAATGCCATCGCCCCGGGGCCGTTCCCGACGCCGGGGGCCTGGGAGCGGCTGGTGCCGCGCCCCGAGCTCGCCCGCGAGTTCGAGACCCGCAACCCCCTGGGCCGGGTCGGAGAGCATCAGGAGCTGGCCGATCTCGCCAGCTTCCTGATCTCCGACCGCTCGGGCTTCATCAACGGCGACGTCGTGACCATCGATGGCGGCGACTGGGTCAAAGGTGCGGGCCAGTTCAATTTTTTGGAAAAGCTGAGCGATGCCGACTGGGAGGCATTGCGCGCCAAAAAAAGTTAGACTCCCGGCATGAGTCAAACCGGCATCCCGATTCCCGGGAACGTCGCGCCCCAGCCGAGCCCGACCGAGCGCGGACAGGGATTGGCGCGGGTGATCGTCTTCGGAAACGAGAAGGGCGGTTCGGGCAAGTCGACCTGCGCGATGCACGCGATAGTCGGCCTCTTGCGGTCGGGGCAGACCGTCGGTTCGATCGACGTCGACCCGCGTCAGGCGACATTGACCCGCTATCTGGAGAACCGCGCGATCCTGGTGGAGACGCGGGGAATCGAGCTGCCGATGCCGGCGCATCGCCTCGTCGCCCGCTCGCCGGAAGGCCCGGACGAGGACAACAACCGTTTCATGCAGGCGCTGGATTCCCTCTCGCGGACTTGCGATGCCGTGGTGATCGACACGCCCGGCAGCGATGCGCCGCTGTCGCGGCTCGCACATTCCTACGCCGACACCCTGGTCACGCCGATGAACGACAGCTTCGTAGACCTCGATCTCTTGGCGAAGGTCGACCCGGAGACGTTCAAGATCATCTGCCCAAGCGCCTATGCCGAGATGGTGTGGGAGCAGCGCAAGGTGCGCATGAAGCGCGACGGCAAGTCGATCGACTGGGTCGTGGTGCGCAACCGCCTGTCGTCGATGGACACCCGCAACAAACGCAATATGGAAAAAGTGCTGGCGTTGCTCGCCAAGCGCATCGGCTTCCGCACGGCACCCGGGTTCGGCGACCGCGTGATCTTCCGCGAGATGTTCCTCACCGGCCTGACCCTGCTCGACTTGCGCGAGGGCGGGCAGCGGCTCACCATGTCGCATGTGGCTGCTCGTCAGGAGGTCCGGGACCTGCTCGCGGCCCTGGACATCGGGAACGCGCCGGCGGCCGTCGCGAACGGCTGAGGGTGCCTCCCGAAGAGGCGTCCCGCATGTCGAAGCTCCCGACCAAGCCGTCCAACCCCGCGGTCGCCGCCTTCGTCGAGAAGGTGCGCTCGCTCGCGACGGTGCGTGCCGGCACGGCCGGCCGGCTGATGTTCGCCATGGACGCGACCGCGTCGCGCGAGCCGACCTGGGATCGCGCCTGCCGCATCCAGGGCGACATGTTCGCGGCGACGCAGGGTCTGGGCGCGCTCGCGATCCAGCTCGTGTGGTACCGCGGGTTCGGCGAGTTCGACGCGAGTCCTTGGCTCTCCAGTTCCGCCGATCTCGTGCGGCGGATGACCGCGGTGTCGTGTCATGCCGGCGAGACCCAGATCGCGCGGGTGCTTGAGCATGCGATCGCCGAGACCCGCGCGCGCAAGGTGAACGCCGTCGTGTTCGTCGGCGACTGTGTGGAAGAGAGCGTCGACCGTCTGGCCAAGCTTGCCGGCGACCTTGGGTTGCTGGGCGTGCCGGTCTTCGTGTTCCACGAGGGCGGCGAGCCGGTGGCACGCAAATGCCTGGAAGAGATCGCGCGGCTGTCGGGTGGCGCCTACTGCCCGTTCGACAGCGCCAGCGCCGACGCGCTGCGCGACCTGCTCGCGGCCGTCGCGACGTTCGCGGTCGGCGGCCGCAAGGCGCTCGAGGATTTTTCGCGTCGCCGCGGCGGGGCCGCGCTGCAGCTCACCCATCGTCTGCGCTGACCCGCGGTCATGGTCCTCTTCTACTTCATGATCGGCGTGGGCGTGCTGTTCGTCGGCTGGACACTGCTGCGCTGGTTCGCCGAGGCCTCACCCAAGCAGCTCGTCCGCGCCGGCCAGATCGCCCTGGCGATCGTCGGCGGCGCGGTCGCCCTATGGTTCGTCGCGACCGGCAAGGCGGCAGACGCGCTGGTCCTGGCAACGACCCTGGCGCCGTTCTTCGTGCGCTGGAAGGCGCTGTGGACCCGCATGCGCAATGCCGGCGGGCCGAGGCCGGGGGGACAGTCGGATGTCGAGACGGGCTGGCTCAGGATGTCGCTCGACCACGCGAGCGGCACGATGGATGGGATGGTGCTGCAAGGCAGCTACCGCGGCCGGCGGCTCGGCGAACTCGCCGTCGACGATCTGCGCCGGCTGTTGGCCGACTGCGCCGCCGACGGCGACAGTGTGGCGCTGATCGAAGCCTATCTCGATCGTCTGCACCCGGACTGGCGATCGGCGGCTGCCGCCGAAGAGCCCGGCGCCGCATCGTCTGGGCCGGGGACCCAGTCGTCGGCGAATATGTCGCGCGATGAGGCGTGGCGCATCTTGGGCCTCGAGCCCGGCGCCGGCGAGACCGCCATCCGCGAGGCGCATCGGCGGTTGATGAAGAAGCTCCACCCCGATCAGGGGGGCTCGGGTTATCTCGCCGCGAAAATTAACCAAGCGAAGGATCTGTTGTTGGGCTGATTTCGCCGCGGACATCGCGTAAAATCCACCCGCCGCCGTTAAGGAATTTTCTGACGGCGCCGGGGCTTGAGACGGGGCAGGCGATGCGATCCTCATGCGCGCGCAAGGTGCGCCTTTCGGTTTTCGTCCTTGCCGGTGCGATTGCGGGCGTGGTCGCGGCACCGGCTCGTGCGCAGCCGCACGAGGCCGCCGTGGTCTCGGCCATCATCGGCGAGGTCTTGGCGACCGGCCCCGCGGTGACGGTGTTGCCGCTGGCGCCCCGCAGCAAGGTCTCGGTCGGCGACCTCATCGTCACCGGCGGTGGCGCCCGCGTCGAGCTGCTGTTCGTGGATGGCAGCAAGATGACGCTTGGCGAATCCACCCAGATCAAAGTGTCGCGCTACGATATTGCCGGCGGCGAACGCCATGCTTCATTTGAACTCAGCCGCGGGCTCGCGCGGTCCGTAGTGGCCAAGATGTCGGATACGTCGAGCTTCGTGATCCGGACACCGACCGCGATCGCCGCCGTGCGCTCGACCGTGTTCTGCGTCGAATACACCCACGACAAAGGAACCGAGGGTGTGGTCGTCGAAGGTTCGTTGCGGGTGACCGACCGCGGCGGCGGGATCGCCCTGCTCGAGCCCGGCTTCGGCATCACGGTCGCGCCGGGGCAGGCGCGGAACACGCCTGAGGCCTGGCCGGTCACGCGCATCGATGCGATGCGCGCGCGCGCCATGATCCCGGCCCCGGTCAGCTCCGTGCCGGCGCCGCGACCGGCGGAATAACGAGCCCCGCGGAATAACGAGCCCGGCGGAATAACGAGCCCGGCGGAATAACGAGCCCGGCGGAATAACGAGAATGTCAGGCGGCGCCTAGTTCCGGCGTGCTAGTCTCGGCGCGGAGGGTTCGTCATGCGCACCCGTCTGGTTCAACTGCTCGTCGTTCTGATCGCCGGTCTGGCTCCGCTTCTCGCTCGCGCGAGCTGCATTCCGGTGGCCGAGCTGCCGCCGCGCTTCATCCCCGCCGACTATCGCGTCGCCGACGTACCGCCCGGCTCGATCCATCTCAGCTTCCTCGGCCATGCGACGTTTCTGATCGAGACGGCGGGCGGCGCGACCGCCGTCACCGATTACAACGGCTACATCCGACCGCCGTTCTTGCCCGACCTCGTCACGATGAACAACGCGCACTCGACGCACTACACCGATGCCGTCGAGCCGGAGATCAAATACGTCCTGCGCGGCTGGGGCACGGCCGAGGAGCCGGTGCACCACAACGTCGCGGTCAAGGACCTTCACGTCTACAACGTGCAGACCAACGTCCGCGATTGGAACGGCGGCACGCGCTACAACGGCAACTCGATCTTCGTCTTCGAGAGCGCCGGGCTGTGCATCGCCCATCTCGGTCATCTGCATCACAGCCTGACCGACGCCCACTTGGCTGCGATCGGAAAGGTCGACGTCGTCCTGGTGCCGGTCGACGGCGTGTTCACCATGGGCCAGTTCGACATGATCGAGACCATCCAGCAGCTGAAGGCGCCGCTGATCATCCCGATGCACTTCTTCGGCCCGGGCCGGCTGCAGCGCTTTCTCGACCGCCTCGAGGCCGAGACCAGCTACAAGGTCCGGACGAGCGAGCAGCCGGACATCCTGCTGAGCGCGGCGACTTTGCCGCCGCCGAACGCCCCTATGGTCCTGGTCCTCCCCGGCCATTGAGCGCGGATCGATTCAACCTCTTGTTTTGTCGATAATTTTATGGCGCGAACCGGCGCCAGCGCCGGCCAAGCTGCGCTTGCCCGACGCGGACCGCTTGTGGCACAAAGCGCCGCCCACCTTGGGTCAACAGGCGAGTCCGGTATGGCGGTACGAGTTCGGAAGGCGATTTTCCCGGTGGGCGGTCTCGGCACGCGGTTTCTGCCCGCGACCAAGGCCATGCCCAAGGAAATGCTGCCCGTCGTCGACAAGCCGCTGATCCAGTACGCGGTCGAGGAGGCCCAGGCCGCCGGCATCGAGGAGTTCATCTTCGTGACCGGGCGCGGCAAGGAGGCGATCGAGGACCATTTTGACCGCTCGTTCGAGCTCGAGCGCACCCTCGACGAGCGCGGCAAGACGGCGGAACTCGCGGCCTTGCATGCGTGGATGCCGAAGGCCGGCGACATCGCCTACACCCGCCAGCAGGAGCCGCTCGGCCTCGGGCATGCGGTGTGGTGCGCGCGCCATCTTGTCGGCAACGAACCTTTCGCCGTCCTTCTGGCCGACGATCTCATCCTGGCGAAGACGCCCTGCCTCAAGCAGATGGTCGACGCGTATCCCGAAGTGCGCGGCAACCTCGTCGCCGCCATGGACGTGCCGCGTGAGCACACCCAGCGTTACGGGGTGATCGACGCCGGCCGCAGCGACGGCCGCCTCGTGCAGGTCAAGGGTCTGATCGAAAAGCCGGAGCCCGCCAAGGCGCCGTCGACGATCGCGGTGATCGGCCGCTACATCCTCGAGCCGACGGTGTTCGATTTCCTCGACCGCAAGACCAAAGGCGCCGGCGGCGAAGTGCAGCTCACGGATTCGCTGGTCCCGATGATCGGCCGCAGCCCGTTCCACGGCTATCGGTTCGAGGGCAAACGCTTCGATTGCGGCGACAAGGTCGGGTTTTTCGAGGCCAATTTGGCGTTTGCGCTGGCGCGCGAGGACATCGGCGCCGACGTCCAGAAGATCCTACGGAATTACGTCTAGTCTCCGGCCGTTGTCGGCGGGGTTCGCAGCCACGCCCTTCCGTCCGTGATCGGCGACCGGCCAAGCAAGAGGACATGATGAACAACATCGCGATGATCGGCACCGGCTATGTGGGGCTTGTCTCCGGCGCCTGTTTCTCCGAATTCGGCGTCAACGTGGTGTGTGTCGACAAGGACGAAAGCAAGATCGCCCGGCTCAAGCGCGGCGAAATCCCGATCTACGAGCCCGGGCTCGACGATCTGGTCGCCAGCAACGTCAAGGGCGGCCGGCTGTCCTTCACCACCGATCTGCGCGCCGCGGTGAAGAACGCGAAGGCGGTGTTCATCGCCGTCGGCACGCCCTCGCGGCGTGGCGACGGGCACGCTGACCTGTCCTACGTGTTCGCGGCGGCCGAAGAGATCGGCCGCGCGATGGGCGACTACACGGTCGTGGTGACCAAGTCGACCGTGCCGGTCGGCACCGGCCGCGAGGTCGCCAAGCGCATCCGCGCGGTGCGCCCCGACGCCGACTTCGACGTCGTCTCCAATCCGGAGTTTCTGCGCGAAGGCTCGGCGATCAACGACTTCATGCGGCCCGACCGGGTGGTCATCGGTGCCGACAACGACCGTGCACGCGAGGTGATGCGCAGCCTCTACCGGCCGCTATACCTGATCGAGACGCCGATCGTCTTCACCTCGATCGAGACGTCGGAGCTGATCAAGTACGCCGCCAATACGTTCCTCGCCGCGAAGATCACGTTCATCAACGAGATCGCCGACCTGTGCGAGAAGGTCGGCGCCGACGTCCATGACGTCGCCCGCGGCATCGGTCTCGACGGCCGCATCGGCCGCAAGTTCCTGCACCCCGGGCCGGGCTACGGCGGCTCCTGCTTCCCCAAGGACACGCTGGCGCTCGTGCGTACGGCGCAGGAGGTGAAGGCACCCCTGAAGATCATCGAGGCGGTCGTCGCGGTGAACGATGCGCGCAAGAAGGCGATGGCCAAGCGCATCATCGAGGCGTGCGGCGGCAGCGTGAAGGGCAAGACCATCGGCATCCTCGGGCTGACGTTCAAGCCCAACACCGACGACATGCGCGACGCGCCGAGCCTCGCCATCGTCCCGGCCCTCCAGGAGGCGGGCGCCAAGGTCCAGGCGTTCGATCCCGAAGGCATGGAGGAGGCGAAGAAGGAGCTCTCCGACGTCGTCATGTGCGAAGACGCCTACGCGGCGATGAAGGGCGCCGATGCGGTTGCGATCGTCACGGAATGGAACGAGTTCCGCGCGCTCGATTTCGACCGCATGAGGTCGTTGATGCGTTCGCCGGTCATCGTGGACCTGCGCAACGTCTACGCGCCCAGCGAGATGGTCGCCGCCGGCTTCAAATACTCCTGCATTGGCCGTCCGGTGACTGCCGGCCGCGCCGGCAATGACTGACGCGCACCGCTTCGACCCGACCGTCCTGCGCGAATACGACATCCGCGGGATCGTCGGCGAGACCTTGTCCGCGGCCGATGCCCGGGCCGTCGGCCGCGGCTTCGGCACGGCGGTCGTGGCGGCCGGCGGCCGCAAGGTGGCGCTCGGTCGCGACGGCCGGCTGTCGTCGCCGGAGCTGGCCGCGGCGGTCGCCGAAGGCCTCGCCGGCTGCGGCCTCGAGGTCGCCGAGATCGGCGTCGGGCCGACGCCGATGCTGTACTTTACGGTTGCCGAGTTCGGCTACGACGGCGGCGTCATGGTGACCGGCTCGCACAATCCGGCCGAATACAACGGCTTCAAGATGATGCTCGGCCGCAAGAGCTTCTGGGGCAAGGACATCCAGGCGTTGGGGAAGCGGGCGGCGGCGGGCGACTTCGCGCGCGGCACCGGCAAGACGTCGCAGCGCGACGTCGCGGACGCCTATGTTGCGCGGCTGCTGCGCGATTATAAGAGCGGCCGGCCGCTGCATGTGGTGTGGGACGGCGGCAACGGGGCCGCCGGCGATATCATGGCGGCGCTGACGCGCCAGCTTCCCGGCCGCCACGTATTGCTCAATGCCGAGATCGACGGGCGCTTTCCGGCGCATCATCCCGATCCGACCGTCGAGAAGAATCTCGATCAGCTGCGTGACGCCGTCCGCGCGGAGAAGGCCGATGCCGGCATCGCGTTCGACGGCGACGCCGACCGCATCGGCGTCATCGACGGGCAGGGCCGGATTCTCTGGGGGGACCAGATCCTGGCGATCCTGGCGCGCGACGTGCTGGCCGAGCGGCCGGGCTCGATCATCATGGCCGACGTCAAGGCGAGCCAGGTGCTGTTCGACGAGGTCGCCAGGCTCGGCGGTCAGCCGCTGATGTGGAAGACCGGCCATTCGATCATCAAGACCAAGATGGCGGAGACCGGTGCCCCGCTCGCCGGGGAGATGAGTGGGCACATCTTCTTCGCCGACAAGTGGTACGGCTTCGACGACGCGCTTTACGCCGCGATCCGGCTGTTGTCGCTGCTGTCGCGCCAGCCGAAAAGCCTGGTCGAGTTGCGTGACGCGCTGCCGCAGGCGGTCAATACGCCCGAGCTCCGTTTCCCCTGCCGCGAGGACCGCAAGTTCGCGGTGATCGACGAGGTCAAAGCGCGGCTCAAAGCAGCCGGCGCGAGGTTCAGCGACGTCGACGGAGTCCGCGTCACGACCGCCGACGGCTGGTGGCTACTGCGCGCCTCGAACACGCAGGACGTGCTCGTGGCGCGGTGCGAAGCGGCCGACGCGGCAGGTCTGGCGCGGCTCAAGGCGGCGCTGATCGCCGAGGTCAAGGCGAGCGGCATCGCACCGCCCGCGGACCTCTGACGCGACGCGTTTGCGCTTCTTCTTTTATGGCACCTTGATCGATCCCGACGTGCGCCGGGCGGTGCTTGGGCGCGCGGCACCGGCGCGGGTCGAGCCGGCCATCCTGCGCGGCTGGCGCCGGGTGCCCGTCGCCGGCAAGACCTATCCCGCCATTACGCCCGATCCGCGGGGGGCGGTGGACGGTGTCGTCGCGCGCGGCCTCGGCCGCGCGGCCTGCCGGCGCCTCCGGCTCTATGAAGACGATTTCTACGATCTCATCACGGTCGACGTGGAACTCGCCGACGGCTTCACCCGGCCGGCTTGCGTGTTCGCCGTAGGCCCCGGTGTCGGGCGCCGCACCGCCGCGTCATGGGATATCGCCGACTGGCAGCGCCGCCACAAGCGGCTCTTCCTCGCGACCTTGCGGCGACGCTGACGCGCGGTAGAGGATCGTCATCGCGAAGGAGGGCGTTTCGCCCGACGAAGCGATCCAGGGGCCGCGACACCGACTCCTGGATTGCTTCGCCCGAAGCGGGCTCGCAATGACGCTGAGGCGTCAGTTCGTCGCGATCCGCACCGATGGGCCGCGCAGATCGGTCGGCGACAGGATCAGGCAGTCGCGGTCGTTCTTGACGATGATGCCGCAGGCGTCGTGCGCCTGATCGGCGGTCAGGCCCATCAGCCGTGCGCGGTGCACGGCACTGCGCTTGTGGCTCTTCAGCGACGAGATCGCGACGTTGGCGGCGGTCAGCTGCGCCGGCGCCAGCTTCTTCGCCGCGTCGGCGGCCTTGCGCGCGCCGTCGACCTTGTTGAACGCGCCGACCTGGATCGCCCAGCCGCGCTCCTCGTCGGCGGCGCCTTTGCGATTGAGCGAAACGGGCGTCAGGCTCGCGGTCGCCGTCTCGGCGATCTCGGTCTCCGCCGGCCGGCGCTTCGATTTCTTGGCCTTCGCTTCCGCCATCGCGACGGCGGTCGGCTTGACGATCTTGGTGCGCGTCGTCGCCGAAGCTTCGCGGATGTCCGTCTGCGGCGCGGTGCCGGCGAAGCCGGCGTCGAGCAGTCTGCCCATGTAGTGGTCGCGCGCGACCGGCGAGGGGCCGCCGAGCACCACGCCGATCAGCCGGCGCCCGTCGCGCACCGCGGACGCGGCGAGATTGAAGCCGGCGGCGCTGATGAAGCCGGTCTTGATGCCGTCGGCGCCTTCGTACCAGCTCATCAGGTGGTTGTGGTTGGCGATGCGCTGGCCTTCGTAGGTGAATTCCGGCGTCGAGAAGTACACGTAGTACTTGGGATAGTCGCGGATCAGCGCCCGCGACAGCCGCGCCAGGTCGCGCGCCGTGGTCATCTGCAGCGGGTCGGGCAGGCCGGACGCATTGTGGAACATCGTCCTCGACATGCCGAGCTTGTGCGCACGTTGCGTCATCATCTCGGCAAAATGCTCTTCCGAGCCGCCGATGCCCTCGGCCGCGACGACGGCCGCGTCGTTGGCCGAGCGCGTGACCATGCCGAGGATCAGGTCGCGGACCGCGACGGTTTCGCCGGGCCTGAGGCCGAGCTTGGTCGGGGATTGGTTCGCCGCATGCACCGAAACCGGCAGCCGGCTGTTGAGGGTGAGCTTGCCGGAGTCGAGCGCTTCGAAGACGAGATACAACGTCATCATCTTCGTCAGCGACGCCGGATATTTCTGCGCGTCGGCGTTGTCCTCCTGGAGGACGGCGCCCGTCGCGGCGTCGATCACGATCGACGAATAGCCGCGGGCGAGGACGAGGGCGTGATGGCGTCTGGGTTTGGCGGCGTCGGCGTTGACTATCCAACCGATCGAGGCGATCAAAGTGACGAGGATCAGGATCGATCGATGGAGTGTCGTCATAGCTCGATACTGCGGTTTAACCAGCCAAACACAACGTCCGTGCACGATAAATTGTCCCCTGTTACCGGAAGGTTAATCGCGAGCGACTCGGTTAAGATTCGCGGCGATTTTAAGGCGGTAATTTTCTGTTGTCCAGAATCCGTCATAGATTCCACGATCTTATGGCGAAAGCCTCAGAGCCGCCTTCCACCGCGGAATACCGCGCGGCGATTGCCGTTATCCGATAGCGTCAACACAGGTACATAAGTAAGTCGTCGCTGTGGCCAAACACCGCATCCTCGCTCTCCTGATCGTGATCGCCGCGGCCGGCTGCACCTATTCCGGCGGCATCGACAATCCGCTGATCCGCAAAGCGACATGGTTCAGCTATGTCGGCGGCGACGATCTCCGCTCGCGATGTGGGCCGGGGGCGCCGCAACAGTATCGCCTCATCTACAACGCCAACTGGAACGAGCAGGTACGCGCCTACGACCTCAAGGCCAGCGCCACGGGCGATGGCAGTGCGATGCTGTTCACCCAGGTTTTCGGCGGTTACGGCAGCGACCTGATGTCGTTCTCGATCACCGACCCGCTGGCGCCGGCCCGCGGCACGTCAGGCCAGGCAAGGCTGTCGCCGCCGCAGTTCGCGGATCTCGTGACGGCGATCAACGACAGCGGTTTCGTGACCGACAAGGCGCCGTACGGCACCCGGCTCGAGTCATGGGATTTCTACTGGGTGATCGCCGCCTGCGTCGACGGCCGCTTCCAGTACAATGCCTGGGTCTACCCGTCCGAGCGCTACAACAAGCTCCGTTTCGCCGCCCAGCTCTTCGCGCTCGACGGCACCGGCGTCAGCCCAAATGCGCCCCGTGACGTGAACTCGGCGGAGGAATACTCCAACTCGGAATTCCCGCGCCGCCGCACCTATGGCGGCACGCCGTACACGTTCGAGCTGGTCGTCGGCAATAACGGCTTGGCCAGCCTGTTCTAGGCCCGGGCTTGGGCACGGCTGCCTCGGAAATATCAAAAAACAATCATTATTATTCAGCGAGATAGGGTTAATCTCACAATCGCGTTGTTGCGCCGCAGCAAAAACGGCTTGACGACGTCGCACACCGGCCTATATTCCGTCATGTTGCGCTGCAGCAAAGCGCGACCGAGTTACCCGATGCGATACGGACCCAGTCGTGTCCGTCAACCACATTGGCGTCCGTGTCGGGGCCCGCAGTTTCAGCTCGCGAGGAGCGAGCGTGCAAGGAGCCGTTTGAAATGTCGTCGCCATCGAAATCGAAAGGAAAACCCCCCATGATCGATACCGCCATCGCGGGCGCTGAAACCGCCCAGAAGAACTACGAGCGCATGTTCAGCGCCGGCAAGGAGCAGGTCGAGAAGGCCAGCGCCTCGGCGTTCAAGGCCTACGAGGACCTCTCGAAGTTCTCGAAGGAGAACCTCGACGCCTACGTCGCCGCCGGCACCACGGTTGCGAAGGGCTTTGAGACCATCGGTCGCGCTTGGGTGAACTTCACCCAGGAGACGTTCGAGGCCAGCGCTGCGGTCGCCAAGGCGCTGCTCAGCGCGAAGACCCTCCGTGAGGCCGTCGACGTGCAGACGGACTTCGCGAAGACCACCTTCGACAAGCTGGTCGCCGAGGGCACCAAGGTGTCCGAGATCTCGGTCAAGGTCGCCAACGAGGCGGTCGAGCCGATCAATGCCCGCCTGAACGCGGCGATCGAGAAGCTGCTCAAGCCGATCGCAGCCTGAACCACCGCATCCCCCGACGTTCCTCCCCCCTCCAGGTCGGGGGAACGGTGTCAGGCAGAAAAGGCCCGGCGGTCCCGCCGGGCCTTTTTCTTTTCATTTACGACCGGGGCGTTATCATCGGCTTAACCATGGGCGTTGCGGCAGAAAGCGGCTTTGCCCCTTTCCCGGTGCTGCGGAAATCCCATATCATGGAAGACGGTCGGGACAGGGGGGATTCGCGGCAACCCGAGCTCAAGCCGACTATGAGTGAACGCGAGAAAGACAAGAACGCCGACAAGAACGAGGACGGTCAGCACGACGAGGGCACAGCCAGCGGCGTGGCCGTACAGACGCGCGCCAAGACCAAGCGCCCGTCCATGTACAAGGTGCTGATGCTGAACGACGACTACACGCCGATGGAGTTCGTCGTCCACGTGCTCGAGCGCTTCTTCAGCAAGAGCCGCGAGGAGGCGACGCAGGTGATGCTGCATGTGCACCGCCGCGGTGTGGGCGTGTGCGGCGTCTACACCTACGAGGTCGCCGAGACCAAAGTGAACCAAGTCACCGAATTCGCCCGCCGCAACCAGCATCCGCTGCGCTGCACGCTCGAGAAGGAGTAGACCCCGATTTTGTCGTTATCATTGGGACTGACACACGCCACGGCTGCCATCTTCGCCCGGCCTGTTCCGGCCGGGACTTCAGGGGAGTAGAGTAGATCCATGTTGTCTCGTAACCTCGAGCAGAGCTTGCACCGGGCGCTGGCCAATGCGAACGACCGTCGTCACGAATATGCCACCCTGGAGCATCTCCTCCTCGCCCTGATCGACGACCAGGACGCCATCGCCGTGCTCCGCGCCTGCGGGGTCGACCTCGAGCGCCTGAAGCGCGACATCACCCATTATCTCGACCACGACCTCGCCGGGCTGGTGACCCGCGGGGGCGGCGAGGCCAAGCCGACCGCAGGCTTCCAGCGCGTGCTGCAGCGCGCCGCGATCCACGTGCAGTCCTCCGGCCGCGAGGAAGTGACCGGCGCCAACGTGCTGGTCGCGATGTTCTCCGAGCGCGAGAGCCACGCCGTCTACTTCCTGCAGGAGCAGGACATGTCGCGGCTCGACGCGGTCAACTACATCAGCCACGGCGTCGCCAAGGTCCCCGGCCGCAGCGAGACGCGCCGCGTCCGCGGCGCCGAAGAGGAGGGCGAGACCAGCCGCGCCTCCAACAACCAGTCGGAGCGCGCCAGCAAGAAGAACCAGGAGGCGCTCGCCGCCTACTGCGTCAACCTCAACAAGAAAGCCGCCAGCGGCCGCATCGATCCCTTGATCGGCCGCGAGCCCGAGGTCGAGCGCACGATCCAGATCCTGTGCCGGCGCTACAAGAACAACCCGCTTTATGTCGGCGACCCGGGCGTCGGCAAGACGGCGATCGCCGAAGGCCTGGCGCGCAAGATCGTCAAGGGCGAGGTGCCCGAGGTCCTGACCAACGCGGTGATCTACGCCCTCGACATGGGCTCGCTGCTCGCCGGCACGCGCTACCGCGGCGACTTCGAGGAGCGGCTCAAGGCCGTCCTCGCCGAGCTCGAGGCGCAGGAAGGGGCGATCCTCTTCATCGACGAGATCCACACCGTCATCGGCGCCGGCGCGACGTCCGGCGGCTCGATGGACGCGTCCAACCTGCTGAAGCCGGCGCTCGCCAGCGGCAATCTCCGCTGCATCGGGTCGACCACGTACAAGGAGTACCGGAACTACTTCGAGAAAGATCGCGCGCTCGTCCGCCGCTTCCAGAAGATCGACGTCAACGAGCCGACCGTCGAAGACACGATCAAGATCCTCAAGGGCATCAAGACCTACTACGAGCAGCACCACAAGGTCCGCTACACCGCCGAGGCGGTGAAGGCGGCGGTGGAGCTGGCCGCGCGCTACATCAACGACCGCAAGCTGCCCGACAAGGCGATCGACGTGATCGACGAGGTCGGTGCCGCGCAGATGCTGCTGCCGCCGTCCAAGCGCAAGCGTACGATCACCGTGAAAGAGGTCGAGGCGGTCGTCTCCAAGATGGCGCGCATCCCGCCCAAGACGGTCTCCAGCGACGACAAGGAGACGCTCAAGAACCTGGATGCCGACCTCAAGCGTGTCGTCTACGGCCAGGACAAGGCGATCGAGGCGCTGGTCAGCGCGATCAAGCTAAGCCGCGCCGGCATGCGCGAGCCGGAGAAGCCGATCGGCTCGTACCTGTTCTCGGGTCCGACCGGCGTCGGCAAGACCGAGGTCGCGCGCCAGCTGGCGCTGACCCTCGGCATCGAGCTCACCCGCTTCGACATGTCGGAGTACATGGAGCGGCACACCGTGTCGCGCCTGATCGGCGCGCCGCCCGGCTATGTCGGCGTCGACCAGGGCGGGCTCCTCACTGACGCCGTCGACCAGCATCCGCACTGCGTGCTGCTGCTGGACGAGATCGAGAAGGCGCATCCCGACCTGTTCAACATCCTGCTGCAGGTGATGGATCACGGGAAGCTCACCGATCACAACGGCAAGAGCGTCGACTTCCGCAACGTCATCTTGATCATGACCACCAACGCGGGTGCCGCCGACATGGCCAAGCCGGCGATCGGCTTCGGCCAGGAGGTGCGGCACGGCGAGGACACCGACGCGATCAACAAGATGTTCACGCCGGAATTCCGCAACCGTCTCGACGCCACGATCGGCTTCGCGCGGCTGTCGCCCGAGATCATCCAGCGCGTCGTCGACAAGTTCGTCGGCCAGCTCGAGACCCAGCTCGCCGAGCGCAACGTCAAGCTGATCGTCTCGGACGAGGCGCGCACCTGGCTGGGCGAGAAGGGCTACGACGAGCTGTTCGGCGCGCGGCCCCTCGGCCGCGTGATCCAGGAGAACATCAAGAAGCCGCTCGCCGACGAGCTGCTCTTCGGCAAGCTCGCCAAAGGCGGCACGGTCAGGGTCAAGGTCGTCGACAGCAAGCTCGCGTTCGACTACCCGCCACCGCCCCCGACCGACGCGCCGGAACCCAAGGTGCCGGCGGTCGTCGAGTAGAAATAGCTCAAGCTCGGCAATTGAAAGGGCGGATCGAAAGATCCGCCCTTTATCTTTTGTCCCGCATCCGCAATTACCTCTGGTTGTGTTAGTCTGTAACCGGACGACAATCGAGGGCTGTCGATGACGGGGGCGAGGGGCGTAATACTCCGGACGTCGCGCTCGGTTGCGCGCGCGCTGTTCCACGCGCTGTTTGCCTTTGTTCTTTGCAGGATCGCACCCGCCGTCGCCGACGTCAGCGTCGAGGTGACGATGCTCAAGGTTTCGATCCATGGCTGGACCTATGCGCTCGAGGCGGCGATCGTGCGGCCTGGCGATGGTGCCGGCCGCTGGCCGGTGGCGATGATCACCCACGGCTCGCCGCGCTCGGCGGCGGATCGACCCAACGTTCACATCAACAATCGCATGCTCGCGCAGGCCAAGGACATGGCTTTCCGCGGCTGGCTTGCGGTCGCGGTCATCCGCCGCGGCTTCGGATCGTCCGATCAGCCGTTCGCCGAGGGGTACGATTGCGACAAGCCGAACTTCCAGCGCGCACTGTTCACCGCCGTCGAAGACGTCGCCGCTACTTACGCGCTGGTGCAGACATGGCCGGAGGCGGATACGTCGCGGACGATCGCCATCGGCGTGTCGGTCGGCGGCGCCACCATGTTGGCATGGTCATCAACACGGCCCGCCGGTCTACGTGCAGTCATCAATGTGTCCGGCGGCACCGGCTCGAAGGCGCCGCTGATCAACTGCGACGAGAATGGATTGGTGAACGCGTTCGGTGTATTCGGCGAGACCTCGCGCGTTCCGACCCTGTGGTTCTATTCCGAAAATGACAGCTTCCTGCCGCCGCAGCTGGTCAAGCGCATGCACGCGGCGTTCACCAAAGCCGGAGGCAACGCCATGCTGCACGCCTACGGGCCCATGGGCAACGACGGCCATGAGATCTGGGCCACGTCCGAGGGCCGCGTCCTATGGATGGGGGCGGTGGACAAGTTCCTGCACGCGGAGAACCTGCCGACTTGGGATCCGGCACCGATCAATGTTGCGACGAGCCGGTTCAACGACGCGGCGAAGCGGACCTTGGCCTACTACTTGGCGTTCCCGACGCAGAAGGCTTTGGCCATCTCGCGCGAAAAAGGTGTCGCCCGCTTCATCGGCAACAATGTCGAACTGCCGGCGGCTCAGAAGAAGGCACTCGACGTGTGCGAGAAGGCCGCCGGCGAGCCCTGCGACATCCTGATCAACAACTTCACGCCGGTCGCGGCAAAATAGATCTAGGCCGCTACCGCGCCTGTTGCGACGGGACCTCGCCCACCCCACAGACCGCTTTGCATCGCGCGCTGCGGCGTGTATCTCCGATGACATGGGAGGAGACTGCAAGACCATCCCCGTCCTGATCGTTGGCGGCGGGCCGGTCGGCCTGGCGCTGGCGGCCGATCTCGGCTGGCGCGGCGTCGAATGCCTGCTGGTGGAGCAGGGCGACGGCAAGATCGTCGACGCCAAGATGTTCGCGACCGGCATTCGCTTTCCATCGTCTAATTGCTCCATGCGTTGGCTCTGATCTACGCGTTGCGATTTCCGTTTAGGTGCTTACATGCCTCTCTCCTTCCTCGCCGGTATCCGCGTTCTCGATCTCTCGCAGTACATCCCGGGGCCCTACGCCGCGCTGATGCTCGCCGACATGGGCGCCGACGTCGTCAAGATCGAGCCGCCGGGCGGCGATCCGGCGCGCGGGCTCGGCCCGCGCGACGCCGACGGGATCTCGCCGTTCTGGAAGCTGATGAACGGCGGCAAGAGCATCGTCGAGCTCGACCTCAAGAGCGTCACCGGCGCCGCGCTGTTTGCCGATCTGCTGCGCGGCGCCGACGTGCTGGTCGAATCCTACCGCCCGGGCGTGCTCGACCGTCTCGGCTTCACCCGTGCGCGCCTTGAGAAAGTCTGCCCGCGGCTGGTGCATGCGGCCTTGTCGGGCTACGGCCAGACCGGGCCGTGGCGCCTGCGCACCGGCCACGATCTCAACTACATGGCGCTGGCCGGCGGCCTCGCGGTGTCCGGGGCGCAAGCTCAGGACAAGAACCTGCGTCCCGCGATGGCGGCGCCGCCGACCGCCGATTTCGCCAGCGGCCTGCAGGCGGCAATGACGATCTGCGGCGCCTTGGTCGGTCGCGGGCGGACCGGCAAGGGCGCGTATCTCGACTTGAGCCTCGCCGAGACCGTGCTGGCGTGGCAAAGCCACAATCTGACCGCGGCGCTGCGCCCGGGTTTCGAGCCGGCGCTCGCCGCCAATCTGCTCAATGGCGGTGCCGCCTGCTATCAGATCTACCGCGCCGCCGACCGGCGCTTTGTCACGCTCGCCGCAATCGAGGAGAAGTTCTGGCGCAATTTCTGCGAGGCCGTCGGCCGTGCGGAATGGATCGGCCGCCAATGGGAGGCGATGCCGCAACGGGCACTGATCGCCGATCTGGCCGCGCTGTTCGCGGCCAAGCCGGGCGCGGCCTGGGAAGAGGCGCTCGGCGCCGTCGACTGCTGTTTCGGCATCGTCGTCGATCCGGCCGAGGTGCCGGCGCATCCGCAAGTCGTGGCGCGCGGCATGGTGCGCCGGCACGACGGTCCTGACGCGACGCTCGAAGCGCTGTTCCCGGCGCATGTGGACGGCCAGGCGCCGCAGCCGCGGCCTTTGCCGAAACGCGAAGAGGCGATGGCGGTCGTGCAGCGCTGGCGCAGGTCGGTGTAAGCTGGCTGGCCGCAGTCGTGGGGGGCCAAATGGCGAAAGACAATAACGACGACTCACCGGTGGGGCTGCCGCAGCAGACGTTCCCGGCCGGCGAGGTGATCTTCCGCGAGGGCATGATCGGCGACGTCGCCTATGTCGTGCACGAGGGCGAGGTCGAGATCTCGCGGACCGGGCCCAAGGGCCGCAAAGTGCTCGGCATCATCCGCCGGGGCGGCATGTTCGGCGAGATGGCGCTGGTCGACGGCAAGCCGCGCATGGCGGATGCGACCGCGACCAAGGAAACCACCTGCATGATCATCCGCCGCCAGATGTTCCTGAAGAAGCTCGAATCGAGCGACCCCTTCATCAAGGGCATGATCCGCATCTTCGTCCGCAACATCCGCTCGATGGCGAACGAGTAGGGCGAATGAGCAGGGAGCTGATCAGGTCCGCATGACGCGCAAGGTGAATTGGCCGTTTGCCTTCTGGCAAGGGTTCGTCGCCGCCGGTGTCATCGGTCTGGCCTGGTTCATTTCCAGGAAGCCGTATGACCCCGAGGTCGCTGTCGGCGCCATGATCCTGACGGCGGTGGCGCTGTCGGCGGCACTGGCTTCGTGGCTGGTACGGGACAGCGCGATCAATAACCGTCGCCTCATCGCGGCCGGCGTGCTGACGTGGCTGATCTTTTCGGCCACGGTCGGGCCGGTGGCGGTGTTCGGAGGCGCGCTTGTCAGGGGCCGTCTCAACGTTGCGCTGGACGATACGCTCTCTGGCCTCATGTTCGACTGGCTCCGGACCTTCCTCCAGTCGACGGTGGTCGCATTTCCAGCCGCGCTATTCGGTGCCGCGATGTTTATCGGCGTGCGTAAGGCGCTGCGACGATGGGGCGCCGCTGCAAAATGAAACCCGCCCGCCTCCATTCGGGCGAGCGGGTGTCACACATTCTCGATCAGCCTGCATCGGTCAGGTGCTGACCGTCTTCCACTTCGAGGCCAGGTGCTCGGCCCCGCGCTGCGAGACCGCGAAGATCGTGTAGGTCGGGTTGGACGCGCCTTCGCTCGGGAACGTGCACGGGCCCGCCATCCACAGGTTCGGGATTTCGTGGGTCTGGCCGAAGCTGTTGACCACCGAGTTCGCCGCACTCGTGCCCATGATGGCGCCGCCGTGCAGGTGCGTGGTCGGGACGACCGGCCCTTTGCCGGGCCAGACCTCTTTCGCGCCCGTCGCCTTGGCGACCTTCACACCCTGGTCGAAGTTGGCGTTCCACAAAGCGAGCGCGTCGTCGTCGAAGCTGTGGATCAGCTTGGCCATCGGCATCCCGAACTCGTCCTTGTCCTGGGCCAGCTCGACGCGGTTCTCCATCCGCGGCAGGCCTTCGCCGAAGAAGGTGATGCGCGTGAGGCCGCGCGCCGCCCGCTTCATGAACTCCGCCAGCTCCGGGCCGAACAGGTCGCCGCGCGCCGCCGCGTAGTCGCCGGTCTTCATCGCCGCCCCCGCGACGATGAAGGTGCTGCCGAAGGCGTTCGGATAGCTGGTCTTGGCGTAGCGGTCGTAGGACATGAACTGGGCGCCGATCGTGCCCATGTGCGGGGTGATGTCCTCGTCGAAGAGGGCCCAGGTCCCGGCGATGTGGTGCGTCATCATGAACTTGCCGACCAGGCCGTTCTTGTTCGCGAGGCCCTTCGGATGCTTGTCGGTCGCGGAGTTCAGGAGGATACGGGGGTTCTGCGCCGACCACGCCGCGAGGATGACGACCGACGCCGGCTGGAACTGCTTCTGCTTGTTGTAGTCGTAATACTCGACGCCGGTGACGCGCGTTCCCGCCGGGTTGGTCAGCACGCGCGTGACGGTGCTGAACGGCCGCACTTCGGCTTTCGCTTTCCGTGCATCTTGCAGGTAAGTCACGACCGGGTTGGCCAGGGCCCCGATCGGGCAGCCCTGATGGCACCAGCCGTCGTAGAGGCACGCCGACCGGCCCTTCCATTCGACCGACGTCATGCCGACTGCGGCCGGTACGAAATGGATGCCGTTGGCCTCGGCGGCCTTCAGCCACACCTCGCCGTTGGGAAAGGTCTTCATCGGCGGCATGGGGTAGGGCTTGCCGGCCGGGCGCCACTTCTCCTCCTGCCTGGCATCGCCCGACACGCCGATCTCGGCCGCGACCTTGTCGTAGAAGGGCGCCAGGTCGTTGTAAGAGATCGGCCAGTCGTGCGCGCGGTTGTGCTCGCTCTTGATGCGGAAGTCGGTCGGCAGATAGCGCGGGAAATTGGCGAAGTAATGCAGCGCCGCACCGCCGACACCCCAGCCCGCCTGCGAGGTGTAGCCCATCGGATGCTTGCCCTCGAGCAGAACCGGCGCGCCGGCGGGCTTGATCCGCCGTCCCCAGATCTCGGAGCTGATCAGGTCCTGGAGCTGCCAGTCGGGCCCGTTGTCGAGCAGCACGACCTTCTTGCCGGCCCTGGCGAGGACCGAGGCGTAGACGGAGCCCGAGGCGCCGGCGCCGACGATGACGACATCGACCTTTTCGTTGGTCATGTCACCACCTCTTGTCCGGCGCGATGTGCGGCATGTACGGCACGCCGAGAGCCTCGTAGCCCTCCATCGTGCCGTAGACGACGTCGACCGCGTCGCTGCGGAAGATGTTGTAGACGAACGGCCCGGGCGGACCTTGCCAGGCCTCGGCCTTGTTCGTCCGCATGGCGTCGACGACGCTGCGCTGATCCGCCGCCGCGAGTGCCGCGAACGTCTTGCCGAACGCCTTGCTGGATGCGCCGTCGATGGCCTTCAGCGCCACACGGTAGAAGTTGATGTAGGGTGGCCGCCCGTTCGCGATGCGCAGCGCCAGCAGCGCCTCTTCCGGCGGGCAGGCGGTCTGCTGGTCGATGAAATGCGCGATCCCGGCCGCACGGGCGCCGGGGACCAAGGTGTCGCCCACCGCCTCGATTGCGTCGGCCTCGGCGCGGTTGAGGAGGCGGAACGGGACGTTCTCGGCCCGCGCCCGGGCCGGCGTCAGCATGACGGTGGAGCCGCCGACCGTGAAGGCGAATGCCCCCAAGGCCGCACCTTTGACGAAGGCGCGCCGTTGTATTTCGGCCATAGGTTTCCTCCCAATGCGGGTTGGTTTTTGTTGCCCGCACCGCGAGCATAGCCGAAAGCGACGCGCTATTTAAGCGGGGACGGCAAAACGGGCGTTCGGGATATACTGGTCAAATGGTTCACAAAATCCTCATCATCGCCGCGCTTGTCGTCGCGGCTACAACGTCGCTGGCGGGCTGCGTGTGGCTGCGCGTCCCCGACATGGACCCGGCGTTCGCGTCCGCGACTGTCGACGGCGCGCGGCTCGACACGGTGCGCGAGGCGGCGGTGTCGGATTGGCTCAAGGCGCATCGCTCAGGCTGGGAGATCATCGTCGTGACTCCGCCGCTGGACGCCGACCAGACGGTCGACCTCATCTATCCCGATGGGCAGCATGTCGCCCTGCAGCTCTATGCCGGCGGTAAGTATCCGTTCTGGCGCAACATCGTCGTGGCGTTCGCGGACGACCCCAAGCGCGTCGGCACGCAGAATTTTTCCGACCAGGAGTTTGGCGAGCTGCTCGGTGCTCTGAAGCGCTAGGCCTTCTGCAGGCTGCGCAGCACGGCGAGCGTCCGTTCGCGCGCCGTGCGGGCGTGCTTTTCGTCGTACATGGGCCGGTACGGATTGCAGAAGGAGTGGCCGGCGCCGGGATATTCGAAGACGGCGATGCGCGGGTTGCCGCGGACCAGGGCTTTGACCGCCTCGACTTCCGATGCCGGGATGTGCGGATCGGCGAGGCCATAGTGAAGCTGGGCCGGCTTGTCGAGGCGCGTGAGCTGATCGCCCAGGCTCGAGATCCTGAAGCCATAGTAGCTGATGGCGGCCGCGAGCTTGGTCCTGGTCAGCGCCGTCACCGCGAACGTGCCGCCGATGCAATGCCCGAGCGCCGCGACGGAGCGCAGCGCCGGCACCCGCTTCATGAAGGCGGCGATCGCCAGTTCGACGTCCTCGCACACAGCGCCCGGATCCAGCTTGTCCGCGCGGTCTTGCGCGCGCTGGCGGTCGGGGCCTTCGTACGTGAGCGCGCCGCTATCGGCCGACCGCCGGAAGATGTTCGGCACCAGGGTTGAGACGCCGGCATGAGCGAAATCGCGTGCGGCGTCCTGCATCGCCGGCGTGACGCCGAACATCTCCGAGAGGATCAGCAGGCCGACCGGCCCGCC
>Ga0335070_10000353_pt1 | contig 53307 bp, 56 predicted proteins | sample Lox_Sample_13_FD_206722 | JGI IMG/M metagenome (GOLD analysis project Ga0335070, IMG submission 206722) | Soil microbial communities from Loxahatchee National Wildlife Refuge, Florida, United States - Lox_Sample_1.3 | ecosystem: Environmental > Terrestrial > Soil > Wetlands | place: USA...
GAAAGGATGTCGGGACTTGTTCAATGAAGTTGTTACGAAAAGAGCATCAGGAAGCTCACAGCGTTTACACAATAACCGGCACATGAAGAGTCAGGCATACCTCTGCTTTCGCATTAGTCGGGATCAATAACAAGTAAACTGTAATCACTGTCTCTGACAGAACAGAATATAAAAAAAGGCAGTTCATCCATCGAATGGACTGCCTTTCAATAAATCACAGGAGCTGAGCCTTCTATTTTGGCGGGATCTCTACGAAACTACCGCCGAAATAGGTATAAATGAGTTTTCCTTCGTCGACGAGGTCTTTTAATGCGTCTTTTACTTCATCTCTCGAAATGCCGGCTTCCGCAGAAACGGTTTTCTGAATATCAGAAGATTTCAGTTTCTTTTTCCCCACGGATTTTTCTACCAAGGCGTATATCTTCTGCTTAACTTCTTCTTTCTCCATTCTGCCACCTCATCATTAGAATGTTAATAATTGGAGGGATCTTGCGATCCCCCCTTTATGCTATACACATTATACTTAAATTACCATTTAAATGTTGCCGCTGTCCTGAAGGTCTCCCTCGCAATCGTAAAGTCATCAATGTGCTGAAAGGTAAAGGGCAGTCCGGTCACCTTAAAGAACTTTTCCCAGCCGATCCTCTCGATCCATTCACCGACCCTCTCGTGTTTCTTCGCCCCTGCCATATAAGCGTCAAAGATCTTTCTGACTGCTGCAGTGACTTCCGGCCACCTAGGAGGATTGTTTTTGATAAAGGGAACAGCCAGTTTTGAGAACTTCGGGTTAGACCTGAGGTTTCCGACCTTACCTCCCACAACGATCGCAACACCGTCATATTCAGGGTCATGGATCTCCATGGGCGGACATACGGTAAAGCAGTTCCCGCAGTACATGCACTTGTCCGGGTTCACCTTGACGCTCTTCTTTGCAGGGTCAGGGCTGATTGCGCCTGTCGGACAGGATGCTATCGTGGACGGGATCTCGCAGACATTCTTGACCTTATCATGGTCTACCACCGGAATTTTTCTGTGAATCGCAACTACCGCGATGTCCGAACAGTGCACCGCGCCGCACATATTCACACAGCAGGCGACCGCAAGTCTCACCTTGTTGGGGGTATGCTTGGTCGTAAAATAATCGGCGAATTCGTCCATGAGGACCTTCACCAACCCCGATGCATCGGTACATGCCGAATGGCAGTGCACCCACCCCTGGGTATGGACGATATTGCTGATTCCCGAACCGATACCTCCAATCATGTACTTCTTGCTCTTCAATTCCTTCTGGAGCGGCTCGAGGTTCTTTTCGTCGGAAACGAGGAGCTCAACATTGTTTCTCGTGGTAAATCTAAGGTAACCGCCGCAATACTTTTCCGCCATTCCGGCAAAATCCCTGATAGTATCAGTGCTGAGAAGCCGTGGTGATGCGACCCTGACCGACCAGAGTTTGTCCCCGTTGTTGGCAACATGGACCATAACACCGTGATTTATGACCTCATGGTATTTCCAGTCGCCGTAATTTTTCTGGATCACAGGCGGCAGGAAATCCTTGTAATGAGGTGGCCCGATATCTGTTTTTCTCTGTGGTGCTGACATAATCTTCCTCCTTTTATCTCTAAATGTGTTTGTTTACTTTTGTAAATCCTGTTCTGTCCAGAAGAAGAATGGGTCTCTTCTCGGTTCCTTTACCTGCTGAGGAACTGGATTCACTCCGATATATTCGAGGAACTCCCTCATTCCCTTTCTGATGATGAGTTCGCCGATCCTCTCCCTGTTCTTTCCGTGTTCATCCCAGAATTCCCACATTTTCCTTATCAGATCTTTAAATTCCGTATACGGGGGTTCCATCTTTATGAAGGGCACTATGACCCAGGAAAGGGTTGCTCCGATAACAAAGGGGGCCTTGCTGCCGATAAGGATGGTCGCACCTCTTTCCCCGGTCGGCTTCAACGCCTTTGTCATCTTCGCAATACAGTGCATGCAGCGTATGCAGTCTTCGTCTGCAATCTTCAGTTCCTTGCCGTCATAGCTCATACACCTGCTCGGGCATCTGTTCACGATCTCTTCTGAAATATTCGTGCCCTTCTTTGCGTAGTTGGCGACTTCCGCCTGGTCAATGGCGATCTTGCCCTTCCAGGTGCCGATGATGGAGCAGTCCGCACGGGCGATGGAGGCGATACAGTCAACCGCACATCCCGCTGTCTTAAACTTGAATTTATAAGGGAACGCCGGACGGTGCATCTCGTCCTGCCATTCCTGCGTTATGCTGTAAGTGATGTCAAGGGTGTTTATGTTCGACCATTCACACCGGGCAGGTCCGACGCAGCAGCTCGGCGTCCTCAATGCAGAGCCAGAACCACCGAGGTCAAAGCCGCGGGAGGAGAATTCGGCAAAGATCGGTTCAAGGTTTTCAGTCGTGGTTCCGAGCAGAACCAGGTCACCTGTCGACCCGTGCAGGTTGGTGAGACCGCTCCCATACTTATCCCAGATGTCACACATCTCTTTGAGGAACTTTGATGTGTAGAAAAAACCTGAAATGGAATTGATTCTTACTGTATGGAAATTTGCCACATTAGGGAACTCTTCGGGAAGGGAAGAATATCTCCCGATAACACCGGAACCATAACCGCGAACACCCACGATACCGCCATGCTTCCAGTAACCACGCTGGTCTCTGTACGACTTTTCGAGCTGTCCGAGCTCATCAGCAGCCATATCGCTCTTAGTAGCTGCTTTCTTGATCTCTGTTACAAAGCTCGGGAATGGGCCTTTTTCCAGCTCATCCAACAATGGAGTCTGATGCTTCTTTGCCATAAAATCCTCCTTTTATTTTGATTCTTCCGACCCTTGATACTTTACCTTTAAAGAATAGGACTGGAAATGAAATCGTCTAAGCGTAATATATGCTTAACTTGACGGTCAAATTAAAAAAATTAATCCATAAATCATATTTGCTTATTTATCCTGGTTCAGAACTATCTGCACTTCTTAAGGGGCAGAAATTATACGCTTGTCATAACCATCCGGCAGAGGTTATACTACAACCCTCAAAAATATTTCGCCGCCGAATTGCAATGCGCATAGAAAAAATTGAGCTCATAGGGTTTAAGTCCTTTGCTGAAAAAACCACGTTCCTTCTCCATCCGGGGATAACCTGCATCGTGGGTCCCAATGGCGCAGGGAAGAGCAATATTGTCGATTCATTCCGCTGGGTCCTTGGCGAACAGAGTGCGAAGAGTCTTCGGGGAGAAAAGATGGAGGAGGTCATATTTAACGGCTCCTCCACCAAAAAGCCGCGCGGCATGTCCGAGGTGAACCTTATCCTGTCCTTTGATTCTCCCGAACAGGGTAACGGTGATTCCCAGAGCCTCACATCCGTAGCGCGGAGACTCTACCGGTCCGGGGAAAGCGAGTACCTGATCAACAAGAGGCAGTGCAGATTGAGGGATATCAAGGACCTTTTCCTGGATACGGGGCTGGAGATAAAGAGTTATTCTATCCTGGAACAGGGAAGAATAGGAGAGATCCTTAACTCAAAGCCCCTGGAGAGAAGGTTTCTGATCGAAGAGGTCGCAGGCGTCATGAAATACAAGGTGAGAAAGACCGAAGCGCTCTCAAAACTCGAATCCTCGCGGCTTAATATCCAAAGAATAAATGACATTGTCGTAGAGGTAAAACGGCAGATAAACTCCCTTGACAGGCAGGCGAAGAAGGCCGAACGCTACAAGAAACTCTCCTCTGAAATGAGGTCTATCGAACTGAAAATCGCGAAGAAAGATTACTCCTCCCTGAGAGAGTCTCTGGAGAAAATCACCGCCGATTCCGTAATCTTAAAGGAAAAAGATGCATCGGTGAGGGCAGCCATTACCACAATAGAGAACGCGGTTGAGACAAAGCGGATCACCCTTCTTGATAAGGAAAAATTCCTGGACTCCCTCGTTTCAGAGCTTCAGGTGTTGGAAAGGGAGATGGCCGAAACCGAGAGGGGTATCGCCGTATCCACCACAGAACAGAACAATCTCACAGAGTATACGACGAGGCTCATCCAGCAGGAATCAGATCTTGTCCAGAAAATTGAGGGGGTCCGTGACCGGATAAAGGAACTGGACACCACAGAAAGGAACCTTGAGCAGGAAAGTGAATCCCTCAGGCAGGAACTCAGCGAAAAGAATGAAGGCATCAGAAGCATAGAGAGGGATTTCACCCAAAAAGAAGAGCTACTGGAATCAAAGAGGAAGGAAATCTTCAGGTCGGCAGAAGAAATAAGCCATCTCAGGAACGAGGTCGGCAAACTGTTAACTACCCTGGACAATCTCGAGAAGAACTACCTCTCCACGTTAAAAGAGGCTGAGACCGCGAAGGAGCAGCTAGCATCTGCAGAGGCCCTCCTGGGAGATACCGAGGGAACGCTGATTGCCAAAAACAGCGAGCTCCTCCTCCTCAACGATACAAAGGCAAAGATCATCGCTGATATTGATGAGTACCGTTCAAAACGTGATCAGGCCAGAAGCAGCCTCTCCACCCTGCGTGAAGACCTTGCCTCTTCTTCCTCCCGTCTCCATTCTCTCCAGGAGATCCTGCATGAGGACCTTTCAAGAGAGACGCTCGCCGAGCACCTTCGCATCATGGCATCCGTCGCTGAGGTCATCGATGTTGACGAGGCTTACGAAAAGGCAATAGAGAATGCCCTCTCAGAAGAAATAAACGGTTTTATCATTCAATCCCCTGAAGAGGTCTCTGCTGCAGCCTCAGTCTTAAAGGAGAAGGGGTTACGGAGGACAGCCTTCATCCCTCTGGAGGCCCACTCAGGGAGTAGGGGTGGCGCGTATGAACTACCTGCTCACATGCACGAATCCGTCGTGGGAAGGGCCGACGAACTTGTAAGGTTTCATCCTGGCTATGATTCATTCTCTTCGGTAATCAAGGGTCTTCTCGACAGGGTGGTAGTGGTAAGAGACCTCTCTGCCGCACTTTCACTCTTTACTGAAGCGAGCATGAATAATAAGGACCTGGCACCAACAATTGTGACCATGGATGGTGAGACCGTGGAGCCCTCGGGAGCGATCATCGTGGGCGAGGGAAAGGGTATCTTGAAGAGAAAGAGGGAGATAAGAGAGCTTGACTCCCTCATTGAGCAGAAGAAGTCAGAAATGGAACGTCTTGCGCTCGCCCTCACAGAGGTGGAGTCGGCACTTCAGGCGAGACAGACGTCGCTGAAAGAGATCGAGGCAACGGTAATTCATGCGGAAAAAGAGATATCGCTTTTAAGATTGACGGTGGAAACCCAGACTGAGGAGAAAGAAAAACTCAGCAGAAAGCTTGCATACCTCACTATGGAGGGAGCTGAACTTCTGAAGGAAAAAGAATCCGTAAAGGGGGCCCTCGCTGAGCAAGAGACCGAGGTTGGTCGGATAGATTCGGTGAAGGGGGAGGCTGAACAGCTCCTCTCCCGTCTGCAGGATGCCATATCCTCAGACAGGGAGCGCTATGAGGAAGAACGCTCATCCGTCACAGAACTGAGGTTATCCCTGAACTCCTATAAGGAACGGATTGAATCCCTGGGAAAGGAAGTGGAGAGCTCCCGGGAGATGCTCTCTGACCTCTCAAGGAACCATGAGACGGTGATAAAAGAAAAATCGGATATTGACGCGAGAATAATGCAGTGCACGGAGGTGATCAGCAAAAACAACGAGGGGTTAAGAGAGCTTGTCCTCAAGGCCGATCGTCTCAAGACAACGATTGCAGAACAGAGAGAACTCATTCGGACCGAGTCAGAGGAACTCGTTCATTCAGAGCAGGGGGCCAAGACCCATCGCCTTGCATTAGATTCATTGACCGCTTCCATAGGCGAGGCTGATGTTTCCCTCGCAGAACACAGGCTGAAAATTGAAAATATCTCAGACAACATTCGGAGGAACTATGACATTGAGATTTCCTCTTTTGAGACCGAACCCGTACTTCCTGAGGATGGAGAACGCCTTTCCGAGCTAAGGACAAAGATCCAGGAACTTGGCTCTGTGAATCTCGGCACGCTTGAGGAATATGAAGAGCTTAAGACGCGCTATGAATTCCTCACCAAGCAGCAGGAAGATCTCAATAAATCCATTGCAGAACTGGAAGAGGCCATCACAAAAATAAACAGTACGACCAGAAGAAAACTCAGGGAGGCCTTTGAACAACTCAACACCAAGTTCTCTGAAGTGTTCACCTTGCTGTTTGGCGGAGGGAAGGCAGGCCTTGTGATGACAGATGAGAACAATATCCTCGAGTCAGGCATAGAGATTATTGCGCAGCCGCCGGGCAAAAAGCTCCAGAACATAACCCTCCTTTCCGGAGGAGAGAAGGCGCTCACTGCCTTGTCGCTCCTCTTTGCGAGTTTTCTCATAAAGCCTTCACCTCTCTGCATTCTCGACGAGGTGGATGCTGCCCTGGATGAATCCAATATCGAGCGGTTCGCGAAGATGCTCAGAGAACTCTCTTCAGGCATACAGTTCATTGTGGTGACCCACAACAGGGTAACCATGGAGGCTGCGGACTACATTTACGGAATAACCATGGAAGAGCCTGGCGCTTCAAAGGTAATCTCCATGCAGCTTGTAGATTCATAAAACGAGAGTGGGCAGAGCAGGGGCCACTCTGCAAGACACCACGATGTACGCACTCCACTCATTCATTGCCCCACACCCTGGAATCTTTTTGGAATGAACACAAGATGAATAAATTAAGAGACGCATTGCCCCACATACACGCATCCACAGACCCCGAGGACCTCATATGCTATGGGTTTGACGCCTGCGGACTGGAGGAACTTCCTTCTGCAGTCCTATGGCCGGAGAATACAGAGGACATCATCGCAATCATGAGATACGCCCAAGCCGAGGGAATCCCTGTGGTCCCACGGGGCGCGGGCACAGGCATGAGCGGAGGTGCGGTCCCTCTCAGGAACTCTGTGGTCCTGAGCATGGAAAAGATGAACCGCCTCCTTGAACTGGACAAAGACAACCTCACCGTGCTCGTGGAGCCCGGGATCATTAACGGGAGATTGCAGAGGGAGGTGGAAGACCAAGGTCTTTTCTACCCGCCTGACCCTTCAAGTATGAATTTCTGCACCATTGGGGGTAATGTAGCGGAAAACGCGGGAGGGCCAAGGGCATTGAAATACGGCGTCACAAGGGATTATGTGATGGAGATCGAGGCGGTGCTGCCCAGCGGCGACCTCATCACCGCAGGCGTCAAGACCCAAAAGGGCGTGGTGGGATATGATCTTGCGAGATTGCTCGTAGGCTCGGAAGGGACCCTGGCGGTGGCAACTAAAATAAGGCTGAAGCTCCTTCCCCTGCCCGAGGATGTGGTCACCCTTCTTTGTCTGTTTAATGATCTCGAGGCCTCGGGGAAGGCCGTATCAATGATTATTGCGTCGAGGATCATTCCCCGAACTCTGGAGTTTATGGACAGGGAAGCCATACGTGCTGTCGAAAAATTCCAGCCCCTTGGGATTTCTGACACCATAGCCGCACTCCTTCTCATAGAGATCGATGGGTACCCTGATGCGATCAGGAAGGAGGCGGAGAAGGTGGCAGGTATCTGCATGAAATTGGGTGCGGATGTGAGTATGGCAAAAGATTACGAGGCGAAAAACAGGTTATGGGAATGCAGAAGAAGGGCTTCCCAGGCCCTTTACCACATCAGCCCCAGGAAAATAAGTGAGGATATCGTGGTCCCCAGAAGCAGGATTCCTGAGATGCTCGTCAGTTTGCAGAGGCTCTCTGAGGAGACCGACATTTCCATAGTGAATTTTGGCCATGCAGGGGACGGCAACATCCATGTGAACCTTATGGTTGACAGGACCAATGAAGAGGAATACCGGCGGGCCGAATCCCTTGCCAGGGAGATCTTCCGTGTGACCCTTGATCTTGGCGGAACCATTTCCGGAGAGCACGGGGTAGGCATCACAAAGTCTCCCTTTATCGGGATGGAGATAAAGAAGAGGGAGCTTGAGCTGATGAGGGGGATTAAGAAGCTCTTTGACCCGAAAAACATCCTGAACCCTGGCAAGATTTTCCCGTCATAAGAGGGTTTTTTCCATTTTATAGTCGTCCATGATAAAACCGCCGCCGATTTCCTGGATGAGGGAACCAAGATTCTTAAAACCGAGCTTTTCATATGCCTTGATCGCGTCTCTGTTGTTTTTGTTCACGGTGAGTACAATTTTTCCTAGTCCTTTTTCTTTCGCAAGTCTTTCAATGAATTGAATGGCTTTTCCCCCAAGACCCTTGCCACGTTCGGAAGATTTTATGTATATTTTACTCAGGAATAGTTCATCACCTTTCGGCTGGACACCTATATATCCGATAAACTGATTGTCTTCCTTGATGAGGAAATAGAGAAAACCGCTCATGATCTGATCTGAAATGGACTTTTTTGACTGGAACCTGTCGAGCATATAATCCACCTGCGCTTTGCCGATAATGGGGACGTAATGTTCGGTCCAGATCTCTTCTGCCAGAGACTCGACAATTTCTATTTGTTCTTCAGTCAGAACTTCAATAAACATGGTTTCAGATGACTACAGCCTTATCAGCGCGGACACTGCAGCAGGAATGAAGATCAAGACGAACCTATTCAGCGTCTGATTGTAGGCGATGTCATGTCAATTCTTTGATTATGTGCCGTGAAAGGTTTTCGTCTATTTCTCTGTGACGCGGTACCGGCTGCTTCTTGCCGGTTTTGGGATTGAGATAGAGATCGTGCCGTTGACCATGCCTCAGCAACACACAGCCGGAGGAGGTGATTTTCTTGATTAATTCTTTTCTTTTCAAACCGAAAGAGAGAGTTCTTTGACTTTATGTTTTGGAGGAACATCATCCATGGTCATGAGCATATAAGCTTCCTTCATATTTTCCTCAAGTTCTGCCAATGTTTTGCCTTGAGTCATTATTTCAGGATGATTGAGTAACTTTCCGACCCAAAATTTCTCACCTTTCCAATAGATCATCTTTAATTTAGTTTTCATTCTTCATACCTCTCAGTGCCATTCTTAAATTATGATAGCACAAAAGATTATAATGGTGGCGGCACTATAGTCTATCTTTTTTAGCAAAGGCGGCGCGAAACGCACGTTAGGGCAATGTAGGTTTAGCCCTTCTTTTGCCGAAAAAAGCTCCAATCCGCGCTGCGATGAAAAGCGGAATCGCGAGCACTCCAAAGAACAAGACTCCTAACGGCGCGAGATTCCCAAACCCCTGTGTCATGAACATCCAGGCTGCCTGTGCCGCCAAAGGGACCACAGCCCATTTCCAGGGATGGTCCGGTTCAATCAAAGCAAGAACTCCGGCTACCACACAAAGCAGGGGCATGCCGACAACAAAATACAATGGCGAGTCCCACGCTTCAGACTTTGATGCGACAGTGGAGACCACAACCCAAATCAGGATTCCGATTGCTGCTGCTATAATAATTAGCCAATGTTCTCGTTTCATGTGCGAGTTCAGATTTGCGTCAACGGCTGAACTGTGCGGCGGCTAGCGTCACCCACACGCCTTAGACGTTATGCCCCAATTATCTCGTTCAGTCCTTCAACAACCCGTTCTATTTCTTCAGGTGAAACCCTTCCCATCATTTTTCCAATTCGCTCAACAGAAAGCGTCCGAATCTGACTTATTTTTACCCACGACTTCTTGGGCAAATGTGCAGTTGTTATTTCAAGGGTAAGAGGGAATCCCGCTTTCTGGGGCTGACTGGTGAGAGCTACAGCTATCACCGTCCCTGATCGTTCATTAAAAATATCCTGACTTAAAATGAGGACAGGCCGTAACCAGGCCTGTTCACTGCCCCGCACCAGATTTAGATCAGCCCATCTAATGTCGCCCCTTAGTATTCGGGCCACCGGCTCAAATCCTCAGTCAATCCTTCATCCGCCATTGCCTTTTCAAAGGTCGGGTCAAGCTTCGAGCATTCCGTTGCTAATCTGGTGCGTTTCATCCGTGCCAGTTTTTCCTTTACTGCCTGCTGAATAGCCTGGCTACGATTCTGAAAAATATGTTTACTCACAAAAGTATCTAACTGATCAATGTATTGTTCATCCAGCGTAATCGCAATTTTTGTTTTGCCCATATGAAAACACCTCCGGTATTACTTTGTATCATACCTTTGATTTTGTCAATTTTTGCTTCATAACGCCTGCATCAGCCGACCCCTCCACAGACGCAGGACTAAAAAGAAAAACGGTTAATCCTGCATCGTCTGGAGCAAATTGTTGGGAGATCATTTTGCCTTGAATTTATTCCATATCCTTTTTATTTCAAGTGAATCTTTGATGGTTGGCCAGCCCTGAGTTTTTACGATATTTTTGTTTACCTTTATTTCATTTTCAAGCTGTTTCAAATTGCCTTTGCCTTCAATAATTGTTTTGATATCCACACAGAAATAGAACGGATATTCGCTTGCCTCGGGACCGGTATTGGCATGTCTCTCTGATTCTGATAAGGCAAGATACACTATATCGCCATTATACGAAAAAACTAGCATCTCACCAGGAGCAATGCCTTCTTCTTTAATTCGTCCTTTGGTAAAAAGGAATTGCCCGTGTTCTCTATTGGGAAGTTCTTCATTAAAATAGTAATCGACCATATCGCGATTTGTCATGCTGCGATCTTTCGGGCTTAATTTTATTATCCTCATGTTTTATTTCTCCGAACATTATTTTTTATGCCGCATGCGTCTTTTTGTAAGGATTTTAGAGGAATTCAAGTGATGTGTCAATAATAATGGCAATGAGAGATTGCTTATAATACATTATGCACGACAACACCTTAGCTGCCATGCAGGCAAGGCTGGTAGCAGATCAGGCGGCTTTCGTTTTCCCCAAATTTTCGAGCACCCACATCCTCACCAGTTCCAGATAGCCGATGCCTTTCTTCTGTGCGAGTTTCTTCAGTTCCTTGATGGTCTTTTCATCAAGTCTGAGCGAGACCAGTTTCTTTTTGGGCCGCACAAACTTAACCTTGACCTCTTTGGTTTCATCGAGGAAGTCTGTACTGTCATGGGACGCCCAAAACTCAGCCTCTTCCTTTTCTGATTTGAATTTTGGTATTTTTTTCATTTTCTTCTCCTTCTGTAAAGAGATCTTTCCCTCTCGGTCATCTCTCTTCCCGTTATTGCCCTGAAAAATTCCGCGTTCCTTTTTGATGCCAACAATGAAAAGATACCTGCCGGAATCGGTCGTGCCATATATCAGATAGCGGTCCTCAAGAGTCTTCCTGACATATGGTTTGTTGAAACAGGCTTCCTCAACTTCGAATGGAACCACATTGTGCCGCAGTATATGCTCAATGTTTGCTTCATCCCAGTCAAAGTCCTTAAAGATCAAAAACAGCCTCGCCATCTATTAGATGTCTATAAGATAGCTCTTATATCAGCCTGTGTCAAGAGATTACCCTTCTTGGGTATAATACTTTATGTTCGACGACACCATAGCAGCTATCTCTACTCCCCTGGGAGAGGGAGGCATTGGCATTGTGAGATTAAGCGGCAGGGATGCCATCCCTATAGCGGAGAAACTTTTTTCATCTCCAAAAAATAAAAAACTCTCAGGATCTGAATCACACACACTCACTTATGGATTCATACATGACCCTGCAGCCAATACGACCATCGACGAAGTCCTTGTCTCAATAATGAAGGCACCGAACACCTATACAAAGGAAGATGTGGTGGAGATAAACTGCCATGGCGGTCTTCTTCCTCTAAGGAAGACCCTTGAACTGGTACTAAGAAACGGCGCCCGGCTGGCAGAACCGGGAGAATTCACGAAGCGCGCATTTCTCAACGGCAGGATAGACCTGTCGCAGGCAGAGGCAGTCATAGACCTTATACGGGCAAAGACCGACGAGTCGAGGGAAGCAGCACTGGAACAGCTCTCGGGAGGTCTTTCCGAGAAAATTGTCGGATTAAGGGAAAGGATCGCATCCCTCTGCGCTCATATCGAGGCATACATAGATTTCCCTGATGAGGAGATCGAGCCAGCATCAATGGAGAGCATCCAGAACGAGCTCCGCGATATTCTCAATGCCCTCATGCTCCTCTCAAAGAGCTTTGAAGAGGGCCGTTTCTTCAGGGAAGGGCTTAAGGTCGCCATAGTGGGAAGACCGAATGTGGGAAAGTCTTCACTCCTGAATGCGCTTCTCAACCGTGAGAGGGCAATCGTGACCGAGATCCCCGGAACCACGAGGGATGTCCTTGAGGAGTATCTCAACATTACTGGTCTTCCTGTAAGGATAATGGACACTGCAGGGATCAGGGAGACCCATGAGATGGCAGAAAAGGAAGGAGTTGCGAGAAGCCTCAGGGCAATTGGTGATGCAGATTTGGTAATAGGCATCATTGACGGAACAAATGCCCTGAATGAAGAAGACTTCGTGGTTCTCGAAAAAATCAAAGAGAAAAAAAGCATTGTTGCACTCAACAAGTCTGACCTGCCCGCTGCTGAAGATGATCTTGAAAAGAGTCTTGCTCCCTACTCCGAGACCGTAGTGAGGATTTCTGCAAAGACGGGTGACGGACTTGACCTCCTCAAAGAAGCGATCATCGATGTGGGCATTGGACATCCTGTCAAGGCAAGCGGGGAGCGAAGCGCTATTGGTCAATTGGAGGGGAACAATGGGGTCATAGTCACCAACCTCAGGCACAAAGTTGCCATTGACAATGCCTTCAATGCCCTTACTAATGCCTCTGCTGCGATTCAATCATCTCTTCCTCTGGAAATCGTTGCCATGGAAATGCGTGATGGTCTCGATAGGGTGGGAGAGGTCGTTGGTGCGGTCACCACAGAAGATATCCTGAACAGGATATTCAGCGAATTCTGTATCGGGAAGTAAGTATCCCCTGATCAGGGCCCGTGGACAAGTTCGATGGCTGCAACCTCAGGCGGTGACAAAAAGCGGATGGGAGGTCCCCACGTGCCCGCACCCCTGCTCACATACAAAAACGCGTTATCCGTGAGATTCATTCTTCCTGAATTGACCGGATAATAGAGCCATGTGATGATGCTGAAGGGGAATATCTGCCCCTTATGAATGTGCCCTGAGAGCTGAAGATCGAAAAGTCCCTTTGCATCCTGGTCCACAATGGGTCTGTGTTTCAAAAAAAGCGTAAACTTGTCCTGCGGGAGCCCTGAGAGCAAAATCTTCTCTGAAATCTCTTTTGCGAGTCCGTATCTCTTTCCTGAGGGATCATCAACTCCCGCAATGTTGAGAATTCCCTGAACCGTAATTCCTTCTCCCCTCAGAAGGGTGAAGCCCGCATTTTCTGTAAAGCACTTTGCGTTTTCAAACCCTGCAAAAAATTCATGATTCCCGGTTACCGCAAATTTCCCGTATCTCGGCTTGATCTCCTTGAGCAGGTCCTCAAGTCCGTTGAGTCTGCATACTTCTCCGTCCACAAGGTCGCCGGTGGAAACCAGGATATCAGGGTTTTCTGCTTTCACCAGCCGGAGTATCCTCTTCAATCTCTCTTCTCTCACGATCAGACCGAGATGCACATCAGAGATCTGGACAATTTTCAGCTTTCCTATCTCCTGAGGGATCTTGGGGCTTTTGAGTGTCCATCTCTCTGTGCGGATGTCCCTCGCCTCAAAATAACCGTAGAGTGAGGTAACCAGTGAGAGAAAAAGGGGAAGAAAGAACGCATATCTGGGGGAGAGGCTCAGGCCGGACAAGTCCCTGCTGAAAATCGCCCCGCCTAAAAATATGAGAAAGCGATAGATTTCAGCTGCGAGGGAATAGGAGAAGAAAAGGAAAAGCACTCCCATCCATGTATAGCCGATGTATGCCATGACCCGCGCGAATAATTCCAGCCCGGTCCTCTCCAATGCACGCACAATGAGGGGGGCCAATCCCATCACAAGCATGAATAGGACAAGAAAGACACCGGTTGCAGCACTAAACTCTAAGGCAGCCTTTGCCTTCAGGAATGCGTAGAGATGCACGCTCCCATAAATGAGGAGAAAGGTGAGCAGAAAAAGGGTCATGAAAAACTCCCGTTGATTATCCCAGCCACGTTTTATGATTTTTCCTTAAAGAAGCCTTACGCATGAGAAAATTATACCAGATAGGAGAGCATGTTTATTCTTATGGTCTGACGATATGTCAATCGTGAGATGGGACCCTGTTTGTTGCCGGCGAGATCCCGGTATGCGAATCGTCATTAGAACTGTTCGAATGACGTCATAGAATACTTGTCCATGTTCTTAGGAATGGCATAGTAATAGGGGACCCTTTTTGGGTAAAATATAAAATCCTTTTCAACGCCCGAAAAAATGACTGAGTCAAACGTCAACCCATTAGTTTCCATAATCGTAAGGACAAAGGACAGGCCGAAGCTCCTGATGAGGGCGCTCCGGAGCATTGCTGCCCAGACCTACCGGCCGATAGAGGTCGTGGTGGTGAATGACGGGGGCTGCCCCCTGGGCGCAGCAGAGCTGAGAAGCGTCCTGGGCGATGTATCCCTGAATTACCTGCCGCTGGAGCAGAACACGGGGAGGGCGCATGCAGGGAACGTGGGCATCGGAAACGCCAAAGGGGAATATGTCGGGTTCCTGGACGATGACGACGAGTTCTATCCTGAGCATCTGGGAACCCTTGTCGCTTCCTTGAGTGGATCAGAGTGTAATGTTGCCTATGCCGCAGTCGAGTTTGTGGATGAAGTACTGAACAGTGAGGGGACCCGTGTAAGCAGTCACCTGAAAGGAACATTTGCGACACCGTTTTCATTCGACGATCTTCTCATAGGAAACTACATACCGCTTATCTCCCTGTTATTCAGGGCAGCCACCCTCAGGAGCTTCATGCTCGATGAGTCCTTTGAGCTCTACGAGGATTGGGATATGCTCATAAGGGCCGGAGAGGCAGCGCCCTTCCATTTTGTTGACAAAATTACGTCAATATATTATCAGAGGAACGATTCGCAGATAGCGTTCAAGAGCCCTCCTGAAGTATTGAGGGAGGCGACCGTGAAACTCTACGAGAAACACCGGGCAAAACTTCCTCTCGGCACCGTGTTCACCATGAGGGAGAAACTCTATAGAAAGGATGGCGGGACTGCGCAAAAAGAAGATCGTCTAAGAGAGCTTGAGGTCCGCGTCGCCGGCCTCGAAAGTGTCGCACATGATCTCAGGAACATTTTGCAAGAAAGAGATTCGTATATACAGAGCATCCATGCCAGGCGGGGCTGGAGACTTTTGACCAGGTATTATAGAATAAAACAGTGGCTTCTTCGGCTGATACGGTAGGCGCTCATCGAAGTGTGAACGCTCATGAAAGCAAATGTCCTATAAAGAGGGGGCAAGACGATTGCTCAATTTGCAGGAGGCTCAAAGAAGTATTGAGGCGGCACATCTGCTATTAACGGAAACCGAGCGAAGAGTCTCTGAATCTGATTAAGAAAAGAAAAAAATCTCAATTACTGGAGAGGCTATCATCATTCGTGGCAGAATTCACTTCCTGCGGTCGAAGGGGGGATGCAGATGAGTGACACCGGATCGATCACAGATGGTCGCACCGTTTCCTTCATCATCGCCAATTGGAACCACCGGCAATTGCTCCACGAGTGCATATCTTCAATATACGAAACTGCCGCCTCTCTCTCTCTTGAGATAATCGTGGTGGACAATGCGTCGGCAGACAACAGCGCCGAGCATATCAAGAAAACCTTTCCTGGGCTGGTGTGGGTACAGAACGATATCAATCGCGGATATGCGGAGGCAGTCAACCAGGGGGTCAAATTGTCAACAGGGGATTTTATCTTTCTTCTGAACAACGATGTCACCCTGGCTGAACACAGCGTGAAGATGCTTGTCTCCTTTCTTGCCGCCAATCCTGACGCTGGAGCGGTTGCACCCAGGTTATATTACCCCGACGGGAGAAAACAGATATCATGCAGACGTTTCCCGACACTCCCGACGCTCTTGATGGAATATTTCGGTATCGACAAGATGGGGCATTATCGGCGGTGGGAATTGAAGGAAGAGGAACATCTTAGTACGAGGATTATACAGCAGCCTATGGCGTCGGCCCTAATGGTCAAGAGGAAATGCTGGGATTCGGTGGGACCTATGGACGAAGGCTTTCCCATTCTTTTCAATGACGTCGACTGGTGCTACAGGCTTTATGCGAATACTCCCTATAGGATCTATCTTTTCCCCGAAGCAAAAGCGGTCCATCATAAGAGCGCTTCGGTGAACCGGTTGGGATATAAAAAGATAGTAATATTCTATCGGGGGCTCATGAGGTTCTATCGGAAGCACTTTCCCTTTCGTTCCGTCTGGTAACTGCTTGTTGCGGGAACACCCCGGAAGGACTTGTTAGCCCCGCAGCCTTGCCTTGATCTTCCTCACTAGGTTCCTGAGGGTATAACCAAAATGGAATATGGGGAAGAACCGGTGCGCTGCTAAAGCAATTGCCCACTCGAAGAGTCGTGGAGAAAAAAGAGGATGCCCACGTCTGATCCTGAACGTTACCCGATGAACCAAGGCAACAAGCAGGACAGAAGGAAGACCGCATCGGCGAATATCCAGGTCCTTCTTTAAATAGGAATTGTTCACAGTTCTCAGGGCCTCCACAACAGATCATACAGTCTCACGCCCAGGTTGATTCCCGGGATGCCGGACGACCTTGCCGTTCCGTACGGCCAGTTCGAATGTTTGATCTTGTTCACGAATTTGCCCGGATGGAGGATGGTTTTAAGACTGTTTATTCTGTCCGAAGTGAAGTCCATGACATTTTCATAACCGAAATCCTCTGAATGCTTCAGGTCCATCAGGATTTTTGTCTCTTCGCTTCGCGGGAACGCGATACACCGCTCGATGAGGGTCAGGAGAAAAGGCCTGATGTCTTCAAAGGAATACCCGGTAAGGTGGACAGCCCTGATGAATTCCATCGAGAAACTGAGAGCCCCACTCTGGATCTGCGCTATCTTTCCGTTATGCAGAAGTTCTACTGTTCTGTCATATGCCCGATCGTTCTTGAAAACGGGTTCAACCAGTCCCGTCCCCGGATTATGTCTATACCCGATCGTCGTGGGGTGCATGGCGCGCGCTCCCTCCTCAAATATCTCCGCAAATCTGCTGAGTATCTTTTCGGCAGGGTCATTACGGAGATCATCATAGAAGAAGCCCTGAATCGTGTTTTTTTGCGGCTCGAAGGCATGCTTGATCCCATCAATGAAGCCCAGGTAGAGGCCGTAGATGTGAGGGTAATCAGCTCTTTCGATAAAAGCGTCCTGGACGAATTTCTGGATCGTTGCATTCCATCCTACGTCCACGAAAGCCACAGGGCTGTCATTGAAAAATCCGATTTGTTCGAGATAACGTGCGAGAAGTTCCCTGTCTGCGCCGGCATGTCTCCTGACGATATCCTGTAACCTCCCGTCCATCAACAGCTTCTTGAAGCGCTCGTCATGCCAGTCATATAGGGGTCTTCTCATGTCGGTGAGGCCATACTGTCCGGCGATGTCCCTGAACTCCCCGGAGGGCAACCCGAAGACGTCGCATATGGATTGCAGTCCCTGCTGCTTTGGATTGTAGAGCGCGATAATCGCCTTTTGGTGAGAAAGCCCCTGATAGGCAGATGCAAGTGCGGTGGATTTTCTTGTGAGGTAGACGTATTCCGTATCCGGTGCAGCTCCCTTTTCAAAGAAATGGCTTTCAAACGTGTTGAAGAGGCGGAGGAAAAGCTCGCCTTCCCTCGCGAGGAAATAGACTTTCCTGATGTTCTGTTTCTTTATTGTTTCGATGACCCCGTAAACGAACGCCGAGTAGACAGGTCCGAGGAAAGAGAAACCATAGGAGTAAAAGAAGTCTTCTCTTCCCTTGAAAGGACGAACCAACTGAAGAAGATGTCTTCCCTTCCAGTAGGAATTCTTCGCTGCCAGTCTGTTGTATGTTTTTAAAACATATTTCCTTTTGAGGTGTGACGCGTCTTTGAGATAGATCGTGTGAATTCCGAGCCTCATGGGAACACGATGGTCGGATATTCTGTTGTCGCCTATGTGGACCATCTGACCGGGCAGGACCCTCTCGCGTAACAGGACGTGCCTGAAGAGATTGCCGGAGTACTTGCAGATCCCCGACTCGGATGAGACGTAGATATCACGAAAAAAAAAGTCCAGGGACTTAAGCTGCAGGATCCTCCTGACATGCTCTTTATCCAGATACATGTCCGATATCGCGATTATCCTTTTCCCTCTGTCCCGCAGTTCCTCCAAGAGTTCTCGCATCCCCTCCTTTACATAGAGGACCTCATCCTCGACCTTGATTTCTTCCTCTATCATTTCGTTATAGAGCTTTTCGTCATACTCGCCGAGAAGTACGGTAACCATCTCCTTCACGATATCGCTGTAACGGCATTCATAGTCACTCCCGTTTTTCAACGCATCCCGTCTCAGCTTCAACTCTATGGAGTCCCTCAGCCTGAGAAGCTCAAGAGGCGAGCGGGTGATGTGGTAGGCCTCCTTAAGAATCGCGGCGACACGCCGAGCAACTATTTCCTTTACCTTGTCCGGAGGGTCGATATCCCGTTCAAAGATGGTGTCAAAAATGTCAAAGGAGATGACGTCGACGTGCCGGACAATGGGGTCCAGCTTCGTACGAAGGTCGCGGATGTCTCGCGCCTCTGCCTTCATCGGCTTCAGGGGGTTCCTTCTAAGCGTCCGCAAAGGCAGGGTGAAGAGCCTTCCGATCTTAAAGCTAAAGGAATTCTTTATAAAATAGAACTCAGTCAGCAGCCTCTGGTTGAAGCCCTCTTCGTCACTGAGCCTCCTACCCTGCTCCCGGAGTTCCTGGACAGTCCTCGTCACCTCTTGCGAGGCAAACTCGAGTTCAGTGGACTTCTGTGCAAGTTCTGCAGACCTTTCCGCCAGTTCTGCGGACTTGAGTTCAAGCGCGCCCGTCAGGTCACTCCTGACTGCGGCAATATCGTTTTTCCGTCTGAGCGTCAGCTCCTTTACCAGATACCGCCTTATCTTGTTGAGATGCTCCACGGGTATCTCCATATCCGGGCCGAACACGTCCTTGATCGCATTCACCAGGAAATAGAACGTCTCGTAATTCGCGACGAGCGGGTTCTTGAGAATGGTATTCTGGCCGTGCAACCTGTAGGAGAGCAGTTTCCTGTCATCGAGGAACACGAAACTTCCCGGACGGTTCCGGGCTGCCCTGAAGGCAAAGTCATAATCGAGGATATACGTATAGGGTTTGAATGCCCCGATCTCTTGAACGAGCCGGGAATTGAAGAAAAAATTAGAAGTCGTAATCGTGAAATTCCCTGAGAGTAAGGCCTTGTCTGGTGAATCTGATGTCCTGTATGCCAACTTGAGGTGCTCATACCATTTGATCCACCAGTGATCCGGATCGTCAATTATTGCAGAGTGCTGATCGATCAGGTTCAGATCGGTGATCAGAAAGTCAAGATCGCCGTTCTTCGCAGTATCAAGAAGGACAGAAAGCCGTTCAGGATGATAGACATCATCGGAATCTATTATAGAGATATACTTTCCCCCGGCAAGCTGTATGCCTCGGGTGTGAGCGTGGCAGGAACCCTTGTTCTCCTGATGATAATACCGGATTCGCGGGTCGCCATATCTTTTTATCACGGATTCAGTCTTGTCGGTGGAACCGTCATTGATGATTATCAATTCAAAGTTCTCAAACGTTTGGGAAAGGACGCTTTCAATAGCCTCACCGACGAATTGCTCGTGGTTATAGGCGGGCATTATGATAGTGATCTCAGGGGCTTTCATTGGGAAGTATCTGTTCAACGTTTTTTCTTGCTATGGGCTCTATTGTAACAAAACATCGCCAGCAATGTCTGCCGAGATGAACGATGCGGACAGGGTGTTCACCTCAGCAAAAAAAGGGAATCTCCTCATTCCACTTCTCATAAAAGCTCTTATAAAATTCATCTGCCTTTTCCTTTAAGGATGCCCGAGGCAAAACTCCTTCCTGAAAACCACACTTGAAAGCCCAGCCCCAAAGGTGTATAGTGCAAACAGAAGCAGAGAAGGGATTTAAGTGGAGATCGTTCTGACTCTCGCAGTGGGGGCAAGAAAAGGGATGTGTCCCCGACACTGCTAGGAGGTATGTCGTATGAAGCATATGATAGTAATTATTGTATTGTCACTTTTAGTATTTGGCGTAACCCCGATATGTTCTGGAGCGGGACCAGGTGAGGAATGCGCTACTCAATTTGGAGGAAAATGCAGGACAGTCTGTGCATCCAATGAAAGGTCGATGCAAGGCGCGTTCCTCGACTGCACAGAAGAGGAGAAATGTTGCGTCCCCGGGAAGACCAGTGCGAAGCATTTAAAGCGAGTTGCAGGTCAGGTAACAGCAATTGATAGGGGAGAAAAGTCAATAACGCTAGAGGGGATTACGATAATGGCAGATGAGGGGATGCTCTCCAACATAAAAGAGGGCGACAGGGTGACCGTAGATTACTACTCAAGAGGTGTGCATAGAGCGATCTTCATATTGCGAGAAGTTAAATGAGTTAAGTTCAAGAAACTTGTTTTGATATCGGCTCTTTTGTCAATTATTCTCAGAGTCGCCTGTGCGCAATATCTTATGCTTATTCCTATTGGAAACCGTTAAGAGCTTCGCTTTCCAAATAGCGGTGACTTCGCCGGTGGAAACCGCAAAAACCCTCTGTTTCTCTCAAGGCGTCTTTAGGCCTTATTTTGTTTCATTACGAGTTTTTGGAAACCTCATTTAATCAACAAGGCTTGTTGACGGTTTCCTTATCTGACCTTCAATTGGCAAATAACTCTACCCGAAATGACATTTAAAACAAAGTTCTGCTGGCCTTGCTCTCAGCAGCATGGGATATCCTCCAGTGTCATGAGGGTCATGGCATGTGGCACAGGTGATCTTCCCCTCCTTGCTCAAAGGAAGTCCCACAACCTTCATGAAAGGCACAAGATCAACCTTATGTTCATTCGGGCTCCTTCTGTCTGGATGACACTCGGCACATAATTAAGATAAGGGTGCTTTGAGTTGCTGCCGAACAGTCTTATCAGAAGTGACATGACAATAACTGCATTCATGCTTCTGCGCGGAAAAGACATTTGTTGTCACTAAAATACCCGCCACGAGAATAAAAAGCGATCTTTTCAATCTCCACCTCATCGTGTGATCTCTGATACTAACTCCCCTACTTCCTGAATATGGCATGGCATCTGACACATGCATCGAGGAGTCTGTGTGTCTGCTTCTGGACCACCCCCATCTTATTTTTCTTTGCTGCCTTTAAAAGGGTTTGAAGTTCATGATGGAATTTATTATCCAACCTGACAAACTCTTTGAAGCGCTTCTGGTTCCTGGGCAGTGTGATCCTAACCTTGTGCTCGACCGCATATTCGACCTGCTCCCTTATCTTGTCCACCTCATCAAAGGCCGGCCCGATCCTGCCCGGTTCGTCCAAGACCAGGGAATCGATTGTGGTCTTGAGGGCACTGTCGAGGGCAATCATCTCCCTCTGAATGAGATTCCTTGATTCCTGATTTTCCTCAGCAATTCCGATGCTGATAAAAGAGACAAGCAAGAATAAAACCCCAAAAAGAATTCTTAGCTGCATGGATATGTCTCCTCGCCAAGCTGGTTTGCCAATAGTATGCCTAGAAATGTCCGCCGTGTCCTGTCCATACCCCGATAAACACTGCGGCAAGGCTCAATCCGAGGACCAACCAATGGAAGGTATTCAATCTCACAAAGATTTTTGCCGCATCGAGCTTTTCTGGTTGACTGAAGAAGAGTGCAAATATCTTTTTTTCAAATGTCAGCACAAGGGTATAGACCAGCCAGACCATGAGCATGACCGTTGCTCCCAATCCATTCAGGGTGAACAATGCCCTGTGCTGTCCTGTGAGGTAGAGCAAAATGGCCCCTGTGATTCCTGCTGTCCATGCGTATGCCCTCGCCTGTTTCGCAAACCTGTTCTCCACACGCTGAAAAAGGAGAACCTTTTCAAAGGAGTCTTCCATTTTCAAAAGCATGGGAAAGATAATTATGGTGACAAAGGCCACGCCCCCAATCCAGAGGACTACAACAGTGACATGTAGTGCGGTGAGAAGAGGGACAAACATGGTATCTCCTTTCCCGGGGTATTTCCCTCATTATATCAGGAAAGAAACGGTAACGCTGTGCAGCACGCTAGTCCAGCATAGAACGTGCGAGGGTTATCGCAACCACTTCTTTTGCTCCTGCCTTTACAAGGGTCTTCGCACATTCTTTTACCGTCGCCCCAGTGGTCATGACATCATCCAGCAGGACAAGGCGAGGCTTATCCAATCTACCCCTAACTTCAAAGGCGTTCTTGACGTTGCGTGCACGTTCCTTAGCTCCAAGGCCTATCTGTGCGGGTGTATCCCTTTTCTTATATAACATGTCCATATACACCGGTATTCTTAGGTGTCGTGAAAGAACCACGGATAATAAGAGCGCCTGGTTAAATCCCCGGGTCCTTAAAGTCCTTTTCGTCACTGGTACCGGGACAATGCCGTCCATAGAGGGAATGGGAAGTTCCGTCAATAATTTCCCCAATGGTTTTGCAAGCCTTTTCAGGCCTGAGAATTTCAGGAGATGAATCGCCGCAGAAAGGGAACCTGAATAGAGGCCGAAGTTCAAGACCATTGAAAAGGGTGGAGGGTGGGAGAGACATTCCCCGCACAGCGTTGAGTATTCTGAGACGAGGGGAGTGGCACACACACGACATGACGGCCCCAAATACCTTGTCATCGATTCCCAGCAGCGCGTGCAGATTGGTGCGTAGAGAAGGGTGTCAGATGAATTCTTGCATAGGGGACACGTGGAGGGATAAATTGCAGAAAAAAGGGAAGAGGTTAGTCGATGTCCCCTAGATATAAGAGCGTCCCACATCTTCCGCACTTCGCCCCAAGGGGAACTCTTCCCAGGGGGATCCTGTTTTTTGTTTCACAATTCACACAGACGATAATTCTGGAATCAGGTGTTTCATTGGCCTTGCCCTCAGGCTGACGGACCTTCCCTTCTCCGCTCTGTGCGTCGGTCTCCTCCCTTTGCTCTTTGTCTTCACCGCGGATGCTCTTCACAAAATCAAGGTAATTTTGGTCCCTTTCGATCAACTCCACCCCCATACCATTTTTTATCATGGATAAGGAAGTTTTCACCGTCCTCCTCACTATGCCCTTGAGACGGCCTAATTTGTGCTGAGGCAGATATATCTCAATTTCGACTATGGTTCCCGGCATGAGGCCATTTTGCGTTCTTATAAAAAGTCCGCTTGCAGAAAGGTCGCTGGATATTCCTGTGAATTGCAGACCACCTGAAGAGAACGTAACTTCGAGCCGTTTCGTAACCCTATTGCTTTTCCTGCGCATTCAGAACTGCTCGTTGAGCATGATAAGCTCTTCTCTGCGTTGCCCTGTAGAGATCATATCAACGTTGACTCCCAGCCTTTCTTCCATGTTCCTGACATAGTGTTGTGCGTTTCCGGGAAGCTCTTTGAATGTGGTTATGCCGACGGTTTTTTCTTTCCACCCCTCCATCTCTTCGTACACAGGCTCAGCCTCCTCAAAGAGGGAAATCTCCTTGGGGAGATCCTCATGGAGATGTTTCCCGTACTTGTAGGCAACACAAACTTTGATCTTCTCCAGATCATCTAGGATATCCAGTTTTGTAATCGCGAGGCCTGTTAACCCATTCACCCTGAGGGCATGGCGCAGCCCCACCAGATCGAGCCAGCCACATCTTCTGGGTCTACCGGTAGTGGCACCATATTCTCCGCCTTTTTGCCTCAGTGCTTCCCCGACAGCATCGTGGATCTCTGTGGGAAAGGGCCCGCCCCCCACTCTTGTGGTATATGCCTTTGCTACTCCGAGGACTTTTGTGATTTTAGTGGGGCCCACCCCGAGTCCTGTGCACGCGCCGCCTGCAATGGAACTTGAGGAGGTCACGAAGGGGTATGTCCCGTGATCGACATCAAGAAGTGTACCCTGTGCCCCTTCAAAAAGGATCTTCTTGCCGTCCCTCACCATGTCATTCACGATAATGTCGGTGTCCGCAACATGGGGGGAAATCTTCTCCGCGTATTCCATATACAAGTCAAAAATCTCGTCAAGGCTAAATCCCTTTGCCTTGTAACGGTTCTCGATGAGGTAATTCACCTCGTGAAGGTTTGCCTCCAGTTTCTCTTTAAAGACTTGGGGGGAGTAAAGGTCCACAACCCGTATCCCGGTCCGCCCCATTTTATCCACATAGGCAGGCCCTATTCCCCTTCCCGTGGTTCCTATCTTTCTTGAACCCTTTGCCCGTTCATGTTCATTATCGATTGCGACATGATAGGGCATGATCAGATGGGCCGTCTTGCTAATAAGGAGATTCTTGCCAATCTCCAAGCCCTTCTCCTTCAACACTTTTATCTCATCTATGAGAGACGAGGGCTCGATCACTACCCCATTTCCGATAATGCAGAGTTTATCTTTATGTAATATGCCGGAAGGGATAAGATGGAGCACGAACTTTTCGTTCTTGATCACCACGGTATGGCCCGCATTATGGCCCCCCTGGTATCTGGCAACCACATCCGCCTTTTCTGTGAGGACATCTACAATTTTCCCCTTGCCCTCATCTCCCCATTGCGCGCCCACTATCACTACTGATGCCATTGCCTAACCCCTCGACAAGTAAATTTCACATCTCACAGTTCCACCACCTTTACTGAAAGGATGTTTGGCATCTTCTTGAGATCTTCCAGTTGCGACTCGCTTATCGGCGAGTCAATATTCACCACTGATATGGCCATTCCCCCCTCGCGCTCTCTTCCAAAATGCATTCTCGCAATATTGATATTACATTTCCCGAGATACGAGCCGATGTTCCCTATCACGCCAGGCCTATCGTTGTTATACATGAAGAGCATGGTCCCCTCTGGTACGATCTCCACGGCAAAATCGTCTATCCTCACGATCCTGGGATCAGTCCTCCCCAAGAGGGTACCCGAAAGACGATGCTCCTTACGGTCCGCCTTTACCCTGAGAATAATCATACTCTGGTAATCGCCTCCGTCAGGGCTCTTCATCTCCTTGACCTCAATCCCTCTCTCCTTGGTAATTATAGGAGCATTCACAAAATTGACTGTCTCCTCAAGGATGGGTGTCAGGAAGCCCTTCAGGAGCGCAATATTCACCGGCGCGGTATTGAGCTGGGATGCCTCACCCCTGTATTCCACGGTGATTTCGGTCACACCCCCCTCAAACACCTGGGAGGCAAAAGTTCCCAGTTTCTCTGCAAGGGTCAGGTACGGTTTCAGCCTCAGGACCTGCTCCGCTGGCACAGAGGGAAAATTCACCGCATTTCTGATGACCCCATTCACAAGACAGTCCACCACCTGCTCTGCGATGGCCACGGCAACATTCTCCTGTGCCTCTTCTGTGGCTGCTCCAAGGTGCGGGGTGCATATGACACTGTCAAGGGTCAAAAGCGGGTTTTCCCCTGGGGGCTCTTTCTCAAACACATCCAGGGCAGCACCGGCAACCTTCTCCTTCTTGAGGGCCTCGTAAAGCTCAGCCTCATTCACAATACCTCCCCGTGCGCAGTTTATGATCCTTACCCCGTCTTTCATCAACTGGATGGTCTTTGTACTGATCAGATTTTTCGTTTCCGAGGTGATCGGCGTATGAATAGTGATAAAGTCGGAGCGCTTGAAAAGGGTCGTTAAGTCCACTTTTTCTATCCCCATTTCCTTCGCGTTCTCGTCGCTGAGATAGGGGTCATAGCCAATGACAATCATCCCCAGCGACAGGGCTCTCCTTGCAACGTGTTTCCCGATATTCCCTATGCCGACGATCCCGATAGTCTTTTTGAAAAGCTCAACCCCCATGAAACGCTTCTTCTCCCATTTTCCCTGTTTCATAGAGGCCGTTGCCTGGGGTATCTGTCGTGCAAGAGCAAACATGAGGGCTATGGTGTGTTCTGCGGTTGTAATGGTGTTCCCGCCCGGCGTATTCATCACCACGATTCCCTTCTTGCTGGCAGCTGCCTTATCCACATTGTCAAGCCCTGAGCCGGCCCTGCCCACTACCTTCAGGTTGGCTGCTGCTTCCACGATCTCCGCAGTAACCTTTGTCGCGCTTCTTATGATAAGCCCATGATACTCACCAATGCATGCCTTTAATTCTTCAGGCTTCATCCCGGTCTTCACATCCACTTCGAGCCCTGACTGTTTCAGCACTTCGATTCCCCGAGGGGACAAGTTATCGCTTATGAGTACTTTCATCAATCCTCCTGGTCATTTCATCAAGAGTTCTTCTGCAATCGCAACCCCTGTCCCGAGCTTCAACGGATGTCCCATGGACTTCAATACCATCTCAACCCCTGCAACTGCCGTGATAATATCAAAAGTGTCCGCATACCCCAGATGCGCGATCCTGAATATCTTTCCCTTTGCCTGGCCCTGGCCTCCTGCAGCGGTGATTCCGTACTTGACCCTGAGATTCTTGTATATCTCCTGGCCGTCAAGACCGTCAGGTGATTGAATGGCGGTAACTGAATTGCTGTGAGATTCCCTGGAAAAAAGTTTCAGGCCTATTGCCCTTACCGCCTCCCTCGTAGCATGGGCAAGCCTCTTATGGCGTTCAAAGGCGTTCTCCAGCCCCTCTTTCTGTAACAGCTTCAGGCACTCATTTAGTCCAATGATTAAGGTGACCGGGGAGGTGAAGTTTGTCTGGTTCTTGGCGAGGGATTCCCGTTCCTTCTTGAAGTTAAAATAGAATTTCGGACACTGTGCCTTGTCAGCGCACTTCCAGGCCTTCTCGCTTATTCCCACAAATGCAAGTCCCGGAGGGAGCATGAGCCCCTTTTGAGAACCTGCGATTAAGACATCGATCCCCCATTGGTCCATCTTCAGGTCGTGGGCCACAAGGGCAGAGATGGCATCGACCACAAGAATGGTCCCCTCATGTTTTTTCACAATGGAGGCGATGGCCTCTATATCATGATAGACACCCGTAGACGTCTCAGATGCCTGCACAAAGACCCCCTTAATGGATGGATCTTTCTTCAGTGCCTTCTCCACATCCTCAGGCTTCACCGCATTTCCCCAGTCCAGTTTTATCTCATTCACCTCAAGCTTGTAGGCATTGCAGATCTTCGTCCATCGTTCTCCAAAGTTCCCCGCGTTAATCACCAGTGCCCTGTCCCCGGGACTAAAGAAATTGTTCACAGACCCCACCATTCCCCCGGTTCCCGTCGAGCAGAGGATGAGCACATCGTTTTTTGTCTGACAAAGCCATTGCAACCCTTTTTTTGCCGTATCGAGGATTGGGAGAAAATCTGGAGACCTGTGATGCAAAATAGGCATTGCCATAGCGAGCAGGGCCTCAGACGGTACAGGCGTTGGTCCGGGAGCAAGCAGATAGCGTTTTAACATAGAACCCTCCTTAAATTCCTACATACCCTGAACGAGCTCAAGGTATCAATCTTTAGATGTATATGCCTTTGCTTCGCAGGATTTTTGGGTTTAGCATATATTATGAAACGCTTTTTGGTCAAGTTTGCTTTACAACTCCATAAATTGGCGAGTATAATAAATAAATGAAGAAAAAGATTTTTTTGGGCATTGTCATCCTCCTGATAGGCTTTCTCTTAGGCGGAATTTCTTATTATCTCATCGGGAAAATCGTTTATCCTCAGTCGGTTCGTGCTCCCTTTGCCCCCAGGGTTCCCTCCCAGATTCTGGAGACGAGCAGGGCATTTTCCGAGATTGTGAGTGCCGTATCCCCTGCGGTGGTGAATATATCCACCACAAAAGTGGTGAGGAGAGATACGTTGCCCTTCTCGGAGGATCCTTTTTTTGACCTCTTCAAACCCTTTCACGATTTCGGTCTTCCAAAGAAATGGAAAGAACAGAGTCTTGGATCGGGAGTCATTGTGTCAAAGGACGGGTATATCATTACCAACAACCATGTGGTTGAACAATCGGAAGACATCAGGGTTACCCTTTTTGACAAGAGGAGCTTCAGGGGAAAAATCGTGGGTGCTGATCCAAAAACCGATATCGCAGTAGTAAAGATTTCGGCGGATAATCTCCCTACTGTCCCGTGGGGTGATTCAGACAAATTGCAGGTTGGTGAGTTTGTTCTTGCCATAGGAAATCCCTTTGGCCTGAGCCACACCGTTACCATGGGTATTATCAGTGCTGTGGGCAGGGCGAATGTGGGAATTGCCGATTATGAGGACTTTATCCAGACAGATGCTGCGATCAACCCCGGCAATTCAGGAGGTCCCCTTGTAAATGTGAAGGGAGAACTCATCGGCATCAATACGGCGATCTTCTCGAGAAGCGGCGGATACCAGGGCATAGGCTTTGCGGTCCCGAGCAATATGGCCCGCCTCGTAATGGACCAGCTTATGAAAGAGGGGAAGATTGTGAGGGGATGGCTTGGGGTAACGATTCAGGATATTACCCCGGAACTTTCGCAAAAATTTGGCCTTAAGGACTCCAAGGGGGCGCTTGTGGGTGACATATCAAAAGGCAGTCCTGCTGAAAAATCGGGCATGATGAGAGGTGACGTCATTCTCGAATTCAACGGGAAGGAAGTCAAAAGCGTGGGAAGCCTTCGGAATATAGTCTCCCAGAGCAAGGTGGGTTCCCAAGTGAAACTAAAGATACTCAGGGGTGGCAAGGAATATCAATTGACCGTCACCGTAGCCGAACTTCCGAAAGAAGTGGCAGGGTCTCCCGCAGAGCCTTCCCCGGAAGATATTCAAAAAAATGCCTTCTCCGGTATTACCGTTATGGACCTCACCAGGGAAATTGCACGACAACTGGGTCTTGGCGCCAATGAGAGGGGGGTAGTGGTAGTCAAAATAGAGCAGGGAAGCAGTGCAGACGAAGCTGGCCTTAAGAAGGGCGACGTCATCCAGGAAATAGACAAGAAAAAAGTGGCAGGGCTTGGGGATTTTAACAAGATTACCTCATCTATTGAATCAGGGGATACCACTCTTCTCTTTATCAATAGAGGAGGGAGGAGATTTTATATAACCATTAAGGGATCTTAGAGATAGTGAAACGCGACGGATATGTCTAGAGAGTGAACGAAGGGAGGTGAGAAAGGATGCTGTTTTTTATTCGCATAGCAGTGTTGGTGGTGTTTATTTCGTCAGGTTATTTTCTGGGCTTGAAATATAATGCATTCATTGAAGGGACTGCCCTCGGCGTGGTATGCGGAATCCTTGCACTTTTAATGGAGAAGGCATTCAAAGCCGTCTCCCTCGGAAAAATCTTGGGAGGGCTCGCAGGTCTCTTGATGGGAATTATCTTCGCTAACCTGCTTCTCCTGCCTTTGAGAAGGGTGGCTCCTGATATATCGGTAGTCTCGTTTGTGCTGAATGGACTGTTAGGATACGGCGGTATGCTTTTGGGGGTCAAGCGGGGGGAAAAACTTACTCTCTCAGGTCTTTTCAGAAGCTTCAGGGGACAGGGTTCAGATGAGCACCTCAAAATATTAGATACGAGTGTGATAATTGATGGCCGGATTGCGGACGTGTGCGAGGCGGGGTTCCTTGACGGGGTGTTCTTGGTGCCCCAGTTTATCCTGCAGGAGCTTCAGCATATTGCTGATTCCCCTGATTCCCTCAAAAGGGCACGGGGAAGGCGGGGGCTTGATATTCTCCACAGGATACAGAAGATGGCGCACATCACCGTAAGGATTACTGACGAAGATTTTCCCAAGATAAAAGAGGTTGATTCAAAACTCGTTGCCCTTGCGAGGGTTCATGATGCAAAGGTAATCACTAATGATTTTAATCTCAATAAGGTTGCGGAACTTCAGGGAGTAAGCGTATTGAATATCAATGAACTTGCCAATGCGCTCAAGCCCGTTGTTCTTCCCGGCGAGGCATTAAAGGTCTTTGTGATCAAAGAGGGCAAAGAATACAACCAGGGGGTCGCATACCTGGATGATGGGACTATGGTCGTGGTAGAGAACGGGAGGAGACTCATAGGGAAAAATGCAGAGGTCTCTGTAACCAGTGTGCTTCAGACAACTGCAGGCAGGATGATATTCTCCAAGCCAAGGGAAGAGTACGAAAAGGAAGAATTCAGGGCAATAAAGCAGACCTGACGGCCATGAAAGAAAAAGTGATCGCTATTGTGCCCGGTGCCGGTCTGGGAAAGAGATTCGGCCCGGACACCAATAAGCCGTTTCATGTGCTTTTCGGTAAACCCCTCATCGTCTGGACGCTGGAAATATTCGAGTCCATGAATGAGGTTCACGAAATCATCCCTGTGTTAAAGGAACCTGATATGGAGACAGGTATTAAGATGTTCGAAGTGTATGGACTTTCAAAGGTAAAGAGGATTGCCCCGGGGGGAAAAGAAAGGCAGGATTCTGTATACAATGCACTTAAGCTCATAAAAGACAGTGACGATCTTGTTCTTATCCATGATGGTGCACGCCCTCTCATAGAAAGCAGGATTGTGAGGACTGCACTCCAGGGTATCTCCGGTTTTGACGGGGTGGTTGTGGGAGTTCCTGTGAAGGACACCATTAAAGAGGTGGCTGGCGTCGTCGTGAAAAGGACGTTGAAACGTGAAACGCTGTGGGCAATTCAGACACCCCAGATATTCATCCAAAGGACACTCATAAAGGCTTACCGTGCAGCTATGGCGGAAAAATTCTATTCCACGGACGATGCCGCACTCTTGGAAAGAAGCGGTGGAAGGGTGAAAATCATTATGGGTTCGTATTCAAACATAAAGGTCACCACACCTGAAGATATCCCTCTCGCAGAGCACCTCTTGAAAGAGCGGGGGAAGACGGGAATATGAGAATCGGCGTAGGATATGATTCTCACAGGCTCGTGGGAGGCAGAAGGCTCATTATCGGGGGCGTTGAAATTCCCTTTGAAAAAGGCCTCCGGGGCCATTCAGATGGTGATGTCCTCTGCCATGCCATTATCGACTCCCTTATTGGAGCCCTGGGGATTGGTGACATCGGAAGACATTTCCCTGATTCGGATCCGATATGGAAAGATGCGTCCAGTGTGGAGATGCTCAAGTATGTCTCTGAGCTCGCCGATGCCAGCGGGTTTGAGGTGAAATGGATCGACTCGGTGGTTATCGCCGAAAGGCCCAGGCTCGCACCACATATTGAATCGATGAAGAAGGCTCTCTCAAAAGCCCATATCCTTCCGGGTGTCATAAATATTAAGGCCAAGACTGATGAAGGCATGGGCTTTGTGGGGCGCGGAGAGGGGATTGCTGCTTATGCGGTCTGTCTTCTGGGAAAAAGAGAGATGTGAGTCCTATAGACATGGTTTTCACCTGGTGAGACTTTTGGAAAAAAATAATATAGCCGTTTATCTCTGAAATAACGTATATTCACCGAATGTTCTATGAACTTAATTTGAGGCTGGGCAACCAAACCCCGAGTAATTTTTCCCTCAAGAGATACCGCTCAATCGTTTTGCAGAAGCGTTTATGAAAAAAGATTTTTGCTACGACGTCATCGTGATCGGGGCCGGTCATGCGGGGTGTGAGGCTGCACTGGCCTCCTCCCGCATGGGGATGTCCACATGCGTCTTTACCATGAATCTTGATACCATTGCCCAAATGTCCTGCAATCCTGCCATCGGTGGCCTCGCAAAGGGACACCTGGTTCGGGAGATCGACGCCCTCGGTGGCGAAATGGCAAAAAATACAGACAGGACGGGAATACAATTCAGGATGCTTAACAGATCCAAGGGTCCTGCAGTGTGGTCCCTAAGGGCTCAGGCGGACAGGGTACTTTACAGAGTTTCGATGAGGAAGACCATGGAATCCCAAACAAACCTCTCCATAAAACAGGCAACAATTGAGAAGATTGTAGTGGAAGACGGGACGGTCAAGGGAGTTTTGACAACTCTGGGAACCTTTTACAGAACAGAAGCAGTCATCGTAACCACAGGCACGTTCTTGAAGGGACTAATCCATATAGGTCTCGAACATTTCCCTTCAGGAAGGGCAGGAGAGTTTCCCTCCACCGGTCTTTCCGATTCCTTAAGGGACCTTGGCTTGAAAATGGGGCGGCTCAAGACTGGAACGCCACCAAGGCTGGATGCAAATACCATCGATTTTTCAAAGACAGTGCCCCAGCCCGGCGATGACCCACCACCGCCGTTTTCCTACAGTACCGAGAGGATTACGAGTCCACAGCTCCCCTGTTATATCACCTATACGAACAGCGAGACCCACAGGGTCATTCGCGAAAATCTTGACCGCTCACCCCTTTACAGCGGAAGAATAAAGTCTATCGGTCCGCGGTACTGCCCTTCTGTGGAGGATAAGGTGGTGAGATTCGCTGATAAGGAGAGGCACCAGGTCTTTCTCGAACCAGAGGGCATTGAGACGAATGAATATTATGCAAATGGAATATCCACAAGTCTCCCCTATGATGTGCAGGTGAGACTTGTGAGGACCATCCCGGGACTTGAAGAAGCGGAGATCATGCGGCCCGCCTATGCCATTGAATATGATTTTGTGTATCCCACTCAATTAATGCACAGCCTTGAGACAAAGCTGATACAAGGGTTGTTTCTTGCGGGTCAGATTAACGGGACCTCAGGGTATGAGGAGGCTGCTGCCCAGGGGCTCATGGCAGGGATTAATGCCACACTCAAGATCAGGGGCAGAGAACCCCTGGTCCTCGGCAGACATGAGGCGTACACAGGGGTTCTTATTGATGACCTGGTTACAAAGGGCACCAATGAGCCCTACAGGATGTTCACCTCCAGGGCAGAATACAGGCTTCTTCTGAGGCACGACAACGCCGATGTCCGCTTGATGGAAAAGGGTCACCGCATCGGCCTTCTCCACGAATCCGCATACAGGAGATTTCAGGAAGAAAGAATCCTCATGGAGACTGAAGTATCGAGGCTCAGAGCTACAAGGCTTAAGCCGTGCATGGTGAATGAAGGGTTGGCCGCCTTACACTCCTCGCCCATAAAAGAGGATTCCTCACTGGAACAACTTTTAAAGAGGCCGGAGATAACCTATGAGTTCATAAAAAGGTTTTCACCACCTGAGAGGCCCCTACCAGAAGATATCTGCAGAGAGGTGGAGATCCAGACAAAGTATCATGGTTACATACTCAGACAGAAAGAGACGGCGGAGAAGCTCAAGAGAATGGACGAGAAGAAGATACCTGAGTCAATTGATTACACCTGCATTAGTGGCCTCTCACGGGAGATCGTCTCTAAACTTGAAGCGGTTAGACCGTCCAATATAGGTCAGGCGAGCAGGATTCCCGGAGTCACCCCCGCCGCAATTTCCCTCATAGTCATCGCGGTCGAAAGATATCGCCGAAAGGCTACGTAAATGCGCCTTTCATCTTCGCCTTCTGAATCGCTTCTCATTAAGGGATTGACAGAGCTGTCGTTGCCATTCGCGCCGGCGCAGGTGAGGGCTTTCATGACCTACCTCTCTGAGCTCAAGAAATGGAATAAGGCATACAACCTCACTTCCCTCAAAACAGATGAGGATATAATCGTAAAACACTTTCTCGACTCCCTCCTCTATCTGAACGCACTGCCGAACGGAAAGGTGAGCGTGATGGATGTGGGGAGCGGCGCAGGATTTCCGGGGATCCCCTTAAAGATCATGAGGCCCGCGATCAGGATGCACCTTTTGGAGCCATCGAGGAAAAAGGCGAACTTTCTGAGGCACATTACCCGGACACTTACACTTGATGCCATTGAAGTGGTGGAGCAGCGAATCGAAGAGGTGAAATCACTCACAGTGGATGTGGCAGTCACAAGAGCGCTCTTTGAGATAAAGGAATTCATCGGGAAGGCGTCGCCCCATATAAATGAGGGAGGAAGGCTCATTCTGAGCAAGGGGCCCAAGGTTAAAGAGGAACTCAAGGGGATAAAGGAGCTGCACTGCGAGGTATTGACTCTATCCTTGCCGACTACGCATATCAAGCGTTTTCTCATAGTCATCAGGAAAGAATTTGCGGATCTGACACCAGAAGAAATCCCTCCAAAATCCGGAGCGTATCACGCATCAACTATCTTCAACATCACGTGCGTCAATTCTGAATGCCGCCTCAGAAAAGCGGGATGCAGGGGATTTGAAGGTTGCCCTGGATTTAAGGCGAGGGACTAATGTCAGGTGCTTCGATTCACACCAGATTATCAGGGCCGGCATCTCTGATAACAGGGCGGAGAATAATGGGACACAGCGAATACGGAAAGGCGGCGACTTTTACCCATTCACTCCCCTTGTAGCCCTTCATAGTTTTTCATAATCCTTTCGCTGGACATTCACAATTCTTTGCTAAGCTGTAACCAGCACAAAGAAAGAGAACAACAAGAAAGGAGGAGAGAAAATGAAAGTAAAGGGATCGGCGGGGAGAATTCCCGCTTTTTGCCAAAGTGAAAAAAAGAGTGGATATACGGACAAAACTGTGGTATAAATGATAACTGGTTGCACCATTTACTTATAAGATATGGAGGGAATCTGTATGGGAAAGGTTTTGGTAGCAATACTGATGGTAGCTCTTCTCGCAAGCAGTGCCTTTGCGGTAATGGCAGGGCAGGTCGTTGAGTACAAGGGAGGGGGAGCGGGAAAGGTCGTATTTGATGGCAGCACCCATGCGAACAAGGGCCTTGGGTGCACTGACTGCCACCCCTCGCCGTTTCAGATGAAAAAGGGCAGTACAGAGATCAAGATGGAGGCCGTTAGCAGACATAAGTCATGTGGTGCCTGCCATGACGGAACAAAGGCCTTCAAGGCTGAAGATAAGAAGAATTGTGCGAAGTGCCATCAAGGCTCTAAGTAAGATGCCTGCGGCATAGTTGGGTTGTATCGGCCTCTTATGTTCCGTGAGGATAAGGAAAGGCAGCGGGTCTTGAGTAAGCCTGAGTTATTAAAGGGTAAGCCGTGAGTGGAGAGAGGTATTTATTTAAATGCAGTAAAAGGAACTTCACATTGTGAGGGAGAGAAGAATACATACACGTAATCCATTCGAGCACGAAATAGGATGTAGTTGCGCTTCTGATCCCGCAAAGGAGATATTTAAAAGTATTACTGTTGACATCAGTGAGCATGGACTGGGTATTTATGTCTTTCGACCCCTGAATAAAGGTCAGAAGATAATGATCAAACGAGGCCTCCAATGCACTCACAAAATAGGATTTGTCAGATGGTGTGCTGCATCAGGTGAAAATGTGTACAGGGCAGGAATGGTCTTTGGCCGCTCATAATATTGCCTGGCATTTTTCTCTGCGGCATACGTCCTTTTCATAGGCTTCTTCTTATGAAGAGCTCCCGCACCCAGGACAGACAAGATAATAGATACTGTTTGTCCAGTGCTTATGATTGTTCCAACAACTGTATAACTATAAAAAGATACATCCTTTATTAATTTATATAGTTATTTGTTTCTTTATTTTCCCCCCTTCCTGATTTTTGTTCCACGTGGAACACATATTTTGACCTTCCTTGCCCTGCTTCCGTATTCTCTGTTAGTCTATAAGCAGAGAACCGTGATAAGAGGTAACCATGAACACCGCATTTTTGACAGACAAGACATACTGCATACATCTCGAAAAGAGAATAGTAGCAAGAATAAGCCGGGGCCTTCCTATGGACAAAAGGCCAGACCTCGTCCTCTGGGTCTGCCATTTCCCCCTTCCTTCCCTTTCGGGCATACAGTGCCCTGTCATAGTAAATGGAACTCAATGCCCCCATAATGGCCCCTTTGGCAACAACTAAGCTTTAAAGTTGTGTGAAAAGAGTATGTTCCACGTGGAACATATGCACAACAGCGTAGCGTAAAGAGCAAAAGGAATCGGGCATGTTAGTCTCGAACCCTTCTGCACTATGCCCTTAGCCCCCTGCATCTGTATTGCCTTGCCCTGTGAACTTCAACTCTGTTAGAATTAATAAAATGGCAAAAACTATCGCCATCGTCAATCAGAAGGGAGGGGTCGGAAAGACCACCACTGCCATTAACCTTGGGGCATCACTGGCCCTAGCTGAGAAAGATATCCTCTTAATCGACACAGACCCCCAGGGAAACTCTACAAGCGGCCTCGGCATAAACCGTGAAGAGGTGAGGAGAAGCCTTTATGATGCCTACGCAGAGAAGTGCACCCCTGGTGAGGCTGTGGTACAGACCTCTGTCCAACACCTTTCGCTCATTCCCTCAGTCGTTGACCTTCTAGGGGTTGAAGTGGAATTGGTGGGACGAGAAGGGAGAGAACGCATCCTTTCGCGAATAATCGAAGGTTTGGAAGAAAAATATAAGTATATTCTCATAGACTGTCCACCCTCTCTCGGCTTGCTCTGCCTGAACGCCCTGGTAGCAGCTGACTCGGTAATCGTACCGGTCCAGTGCGAATATTATGCCCTCGAGGGGCTCAGCCTTCTCACAAGGACGCTCCATCGGGTGAGAAATTCATTTAATCCTTCCCTCGAAATAAGGGGCATTCTCCTTACAATGTTTGATACAAGGAATAGTCTTTCCCACCAGGTTGCCGAAGAGGTGAAACATCACTTCGGAGGGAAGGTATTCGATACTGTTATCCCCCGCAATGTATCCCTTGCCGAAGCGCCAAGCCACGGCAAGCCCATAATGCTCTATGACGCCCGTTCCATCGGGGCCCAAAGTTATCTTTCCCTGGCAAAGGAGATCCTCAGTGAAAACGGCTCTCGGTAAAGGTCTCGGCTCTCTGCTGCCTGACAGGGCAGAAGATATCATCGCCATCGATATTGACCGAATCATCCCGGGTGAACAGCAACCGCGCAAGGTCTTCAAAGATACGGCACTCAAAGAGCTTGCCGCGTCCATAAAGGAAAAGGGTGTCTTACAGCCCATAATTGTGTCGCGCACAGGTGACGGCACATTCAGGCTCATCGCCGGGGAGAGGAGATGGAGAGCCGCATCCATGGCAGGATTAAGGAAGATGCCTGCCATGGTAAAGGATGTCTCATCCGTTGATTCCCTCGAAATCGCGCTAATAGAAAATATTCAGCGTGAGGACCTGAATCCGCTGGAGATGGCGGAAGCCTTCCATCGGCTTATTAAGGACTTTAACCTTAGCCAGGAAGAACTCTCTGTCAGGGTCGGGAAAGAAAGGGCAACCGTCGCAAATTACCTGAGGCTTCTGAAACTTCCTGACGAGATAAAGACTTTCGTAAATGATGGTACATTGTCAATGGGTCATGCCAGGGCTATCCTGTCGGTCGAGGGAAGGCCTGCTCAAGTCGAAACAGCAAGACGGATAATCCATAAAGGATTGAGTGTCAGGGAGGCGGAGAATCTGGTTAAAACGTGGGGGGCCGAAGGAAAAAAGAGGATCCGTCCAAAGAAGAGGGACCCCCAGATAGAATCTCTCCAGGAAAAACTAATCCATAGTCTTGGCACAAAGGTCCGCATCCTTCATAAAGGAAAGAGGGGGAAAATCGAGATAGAATACTATTCCCTGGATGAACTTGAGCGGCTTCTGGATATTTTGATGCCGCAATGACCAACAGGAAAGCGACACCGAACGAGGAGGACACTCCTGCCGGCAGACGCTGACAGGAATACGGCTGTGCAGTGAGGGAGATAACGCACTCCGGAGATTCATCATGAAGACCGTTTCTCTTAATGTCCAGAAGGAATTTTGCGAAGAGTGTTCTCTCGCATTGAGAAGGTTTATCGGGCACATGGATGGGGTGAGCTCAATTGATGTGGAAGAGGGGAGAATCGTAATAGACTTTGACGATGGGAAAATCGTAGAAGAGGAGATCCTGAAGATGACCAGGGAAAGCATAGAAAAACTTGGCTACAAGACGAGTGATGAGTGATTGGTTGACTCATTAGGAGCCTTCGGTAAGAAAGATATATTGCCTCAAGATACACTCGCTTCGATCGTAAACTCATTGAAAATGTCCCTTATTGTGCATGTTTTTTCGGTAGCATACATTATGAGTCAACGATCCCTTTTCGCTTCTCCCTGCGGCAACATCGTTTACAAGTCAATTCATGAATGAGGAAACGCCAGAAAAAATCTGTTGTCAACAAATAGAGTTGTCCGGTTTGGGAGCACATAAACTGTCCGGTTTTCTGTAGAGGGGGAACACATGAAACAAGGTTCCGCATATTGTCGTTACGCGGCGACCTGTGCACACGCCGTGATCTCCTTACCCTTTGAATTGTACAGTGCCAGCTTTCGAGGGCCATAGAACAGGGCCAGAGTACGATCGGGATATCGATGGACCCTCACTCTGACCCTGACGTAGTGATAGCGGTAGCGGTCAGGAGGGATTTGAAGGGCAAGCCCATCGAACCTGACACAGTTGTCGTTGCCCACAGTGCGTTCGCACTTTTCACAGAGGATATCCCCAATGGGGGCACCGGCCCAAGGGACGAACATGCTGGCAGACTCCTCAGGGGCCAGGGCAAACTCTTCATTGTAGGCCCGCAGATAGGTGGTTCTGATATAGGCATTGGCTTCGTCCATGTCGGTGATGCCGGCAAGGGCGAGTTCCTTGAGGAGCCGCTGTTGGTGAGTGCCGAAGGCGCGCTCTGATCGTCCCCTTGCCTCGGGAGAATAGGCCGGTATCATCTCGATGCAAAGCTGTCTCATGGCAGCGCCGAACTGTGTGGGATGTTCCTTGTCCACCTTTCCGCCTGCAGAGGGGGTATGCCAGTAGTGGCTAGCACGGTCCGTATACAACGAGGCAAATACCCCGTGGCTGTCAATGACCTCCCTGACCCCCTGAAAACTGCTTTCGGTGCCTTCCTCCTGGACAAAGAACATCGAGTAGTGTTTGCCGGTGGCATCGTCCATGGTAACCATGAGATCCCAGAACCTTCCTCTCACCCACTCGTGCCGGGAGCCGTCCTGATGCAGCATCATGCCGACATAGGGGGCCCGGGGACGCTTCCGGTGAGCACCCTTGCGGGATGCTTTGACTACCACCCGCGGTCCTGCAGCCGGTTCTTCACCCAGGTGTAGCTCCGCGTGCCCCCATGGGCCCTCCGGTACCAACTGTAACAATGCTTCACCGCAAAGCCGCAGTAGCGGCGGCTGTACAACTCCGCAACCGCCATGACCTCATCTACCGGAGCACGACGGTGCGAGAGCTGCCCAAGACGACGATCCACCAGTCCCAGCATCCCCTCTTCCTCGTATCGGACCAGATACCGCCGAAACGTCCGCTCACATACCCCAAGCAGCGCTGCCGCCTCTTGCTGCGTCAGACGCCCTCGCTTCCATCCCCCATAGGCTTCCTCAAACCGCATCTTCCGCACCTCCTGTAGTACCTCCGAACGCTTCATGGATTGCTCCTCCTTGCCTATCCATTATCATCCGGACAGTTTACGTGCTCGCTACACACGCCAGAAAAAAATGTTGACAAATAGTGAATTCCATGATTTACTGTATTAGATTTTTTTTAAGAGAAAATATGCACATCCCGAAAGGCCAAACCCTCTGGGAAGGGGGGGCGGAAAGCAACGGGTCTTTAAAAGAGACAGCCGGGCTGCCGAAAGAAGCGCATGGTTAGCTTGGCTTTTTTTTTGAGCGAAATAGAATAATAGCCAGAACACTGAGGAAAAAATACGAAAGGGAGGGGTTGGTTATAATGAAGCAAAAAATCAGCGTAGTAATGATGTGCGTCGTTGCCATAATGATCTCGATGGCATTGCCATGCCTCGCGCAGGCTGCATGGATAGCTACGGATTATCAGTCATATGCGCAAGGGGATGTTGTAAACATTACCGGCTTCGGTTGGCAACCGGGAGAGTCTGTCTCGTTAAGTTTATACGATGTAACCGATCCGAACAGCCCACCTCAGCTGTGGTACACGTTTATCAACGTCTATTCCCCAAATGGAGACGGCATTTTCACTGCCCAGTATTCAATACAAGTGAATGATGACAGCAAGACGTTCCTTCTGGTGGCCTCGGGAAATACTTCCGGTCTGGCTCAGACGATTTTTGATGACGCGCCGCTTTTGCGTTCTTATAAAGATGCCACACACAACATACAACGCGATGCCTTTGCCTGGGGTTCAACGGTGTATGCGCGGGCCAGTGGCTTAAACTCGAGTCCGTGCTGGCAAGTCAAGTGGATAGACCCGAATAACAACGTAGTTGCGACAGACAACCTCGATGCCTCGACATCATCCTCCCGTAATGATTCTTTTGTTGTTCCTGCTTCGGGTCCGAGCGGGATATGGAGGGCCGAACTCTGGAGGCCTGATAATAATAATGCATGCTCAAGCGCAACATTCACTGGATCCAACCCTCGGTACACTTTATATTTCGACGTGGCCCAGATCGTTGTCATCGGCGCAGACGATTCCTACATAACAAATCATTCTCCTGATTTTAATTCAAACTCCAGCCTTCTTTTCAAGTACACCCTTGATGTCAATAACGATTCTAATGATCTTGAGAAGACGTTCGTGCGCTTCACTCTCCCTATACTCCCGGGGAATGTCCACTCGGCCAAGGTCCGCATGCGTGTCCTTGTTCCGCCCAGTTTTTTCAGTTCACGCACTTATAATATCGATCGTGTAACCGGAGCATGGGATGTCAATACCATCACCTTTAACCTGCAACCGGGCGTTGCAGGCACTTTTACGGATCAGCAGTCGACACCAACGGGTCTTTCCGCTATCAATAGTTTGATGCGCTGGGATGTGACATCTGACGTGAAGGGCTTTGCCCTGGGCTGGTTCGCCAATAATGGGTGGCGGATCGTAGACTCACAGGCGCAAGACCCTGAAGGGACTTTCTATTCTACAGAGTACAATACGATTCTTGGCAGTAACAGTGAATTCTATGGGCCGGTGCTGTTGATTGATACCGATCCATTCTCCATTCCCACGATGACAGAATGGGGCATGATAATCTTTATGGTCCTTGCAGGCCTCGGGTCGATATTCTGTTTGAGGAAGCGGAAAAGAATTTAGTTCGTAGTTCAAATTCCATAGTTCAGAATGTAAGGCGGGGAGAAATTCCCCGCCTTATTGTTTCATGCAGGTTAATTAGTCAGGTATAATATTAGATGGCACAGGGAAGAAAAGACAACAAAAGCGATTCAGGCGAGAGAAAGAGAAAAACTGGAGAAATCAGCATCTGGAGTTTTCTCATAAAGTATTTTATGCTGATGGGACTGTTGACCTTTGTGCTCGTGTATAAACCCCTGAAAGAAAGGATTGACGTAAATAACGTCTATTCAAAGGCAGTAGTCATTGTTACGGCAGAAGCGTTGGGAATATCCGGCATCTCTTGCACTTACAGGGACTCAATAATTAGTGTGCCGGGCAGTACCCTTGATGTGAGGTTCGGGTGCAACGGTCTTGAGGCGGTAATGATATATTCCGCTGCGGTGGTGGCGTTCCCTGCACCGTGGAAAAAAAGATTTATTGGTGTCCTCGCGGGTTTTCTGGTAATACAGGCGGCAAACATTCTGAGAATAACGGCTCTCGTATTTTCCGCGATCCATTATAAGAACTTCCTTGACTACATTCATAACTACGTAACACAGGGCTTAATGATAGCAATCTCCCTTGCCGTATTTTTTATTTATCTCACCTATGCAGGAAATCAAAAGACGCTTGAGGAATAAGACCGCAGTCCTGAAAGCGCTTCTCATCTTTGTCTGCTTTTATCTCATGTCGCTGGCTCTCTGGCTACAGATTAAAGACCAATATGACTATACGGTGATGTATGTAGGCTCTGAACTGGTTACCGCGTTTAAGGATCTTAACTGTGAGGGGATATCCTGGAAAGGAAAAGATACCATTCAGGCAACATTCAGACCACTGAGGATAAGTGCAGAAATTCTCATTGATGTTTCTATTCACCCCTCGGCATATACGTTCAATACGCCTACAACCATTGGCATAATGGCCGCGCTATTCCCGTTTATTCGACGAAGGCGCAGGGCTTATATAGAGGCGCTGATTATATTCTTTTCTCTTCATGTCCTCACCGTCTTTTCATTGGAGGCCGCACAATTGGCAAGGGAGTTGGTTGCCCGTAGAGTTGATGAGACGGGTGGGCACATTTCTTTTAATCTATTCCTCAGGCACATAATGGGAAACCTAGTCACTAAGTCTGAGCCTTTTCTTATCGGAGTCTATATTTACTTGAGATTCAAGGCGTGAACTGGAAACCTTGTTCGGTTTTGCTCTCCCGCGAGCTATCTATATTGATTATTTTCAAATCGTTTGGTTATTGTAGTTTGATAATTAGCTATTTTCCCGGGAGGCATCTCTATGGATATAAAGCAGTATGTCTATAATTTAGCGGTTGAGGCAAGGGCAGGCGCACGCGCCCTCGCAAAGGCTTCGTCGTCTCAGAAAAACCTTGCCCTCGTCAAAATGGCGGAAGCCCTGAAAGAGAGAGCACCAGAACTCATTTCCGAGAATAAGAAGGATATCGGGTATGCGGAGAAGAAAGGTCTTTCAAAGGCCTTAATCGACAGGCTGACCCTCAATGAAAAACGCATACAGGAGATGGCCCAGGGCCTTCTTGAAGTTTCACAGCTCCCTGACCCGGTGGGAGAAGTAATAAAGATGTGGCAAAGACCCAATGGCATGGCAGTGGGAAAAATGCGCGTTCCTATAGGAGTGATCGGGATTATCTATGAATCCAGACCCAACGTAACCGCAGACGCAACAAGTCTATGTCTTAAGACCGGCAATGCGGTGATCCTCCGGGGAGGCTCTGAAGCGATCCATTCCAACAAGGCCATTGTGAAGATCCTCAGGGACACGGCAAGGGAGCAGGGCATTCACGAAGGGGCGGTGACCTTCATCGACATTCCCGAGAGAGAAGCAATCATGGAGATGCTGAAGCTCGAAGGAATCATCGACCTTATCATACCCAGGGGCGGAGAGGGACTCATCCGGACCGTGACCGAGAATTCCCGCATCCCGGTGCTGAAACATTACAAGGGGGTATGCCATGTGTTTGTTGACAGGGATGCTGATCTGATCATGGCAGAAGAGATCTGCTTTAATGCAAAAGTTCAGAGGCCCGGCACATGCAATGCCATGGAGACGATGCTCGTAGACGAGTTCATTGCCGCGGGGTTTCTCCCCAAGATGCTCAAGAGGTTTAAGGATGCAGGGGTTGAACTCAGAGGGTGCTCGAAGACCCTGGGGATCTATCCTCACATCGCGCAGGCGAAAGAGGAGGACTACTACAGGGAGTATCTTGATCTGATTTTGAACGTAAAGGTGGTGAAGGATATGGATGACGCAATGGAGCATATCGCAAAATACAGTTCCGCCCATTCTGACTCCATCGTCACCATGAACTATGACAGGGCGATGAGGTTCCTGAGGCAGGTTGATTCCTCAGCCGTTTTTGTGAATGCATCCACGCGGCTCAATGACGGATACCAATTTGGTCTGGGCGCGGAGATCGGGATATCCACCGACAAGATACATGCGAGGGGGCCCATGGGACTTGAAGAGCTCACGTGCACAAAGTTCATCGTCTTTGGAAGCGGTCAGTTGAGGGAATAAAAACAGGATCGTTAAACAGACATGGGCAGACGGTCTCAGAAATTTTATAATCGACAGGATATTTGTAAACGGATTGTCATCTCTTGAACAGCGTGGTTTCCTCCAAATCTCCCAGGAGGTCTTTTTTATAAGGTGTCGTATAAAACTTCTTCGCCCATCTGCCCCATGTTAACCTCTTTATTCACTTCATGTCTCATCAAGGACCACCCTTTACGGACATGATCGCTCTTATTTCCTCAGTCCCTGAAGAAGGGGCCTTGCTCGCCAGACAACTAAAGAGAAAAACGCTTCTCGCCGGTAAGCCTGTGTATAAAGGCAGGATCAACAATAAAGCTGTCGTCCACATAACCTCAGGCATGGGGAAGACAAATGCTGCTCATGCGGCGACCATTCTGCTGGAGAAGTTCTCACCCGAAATGCTTGTCCTTTTCGGGATTGGAGGAGCATACCCGTCCGCTGGTCTTACCATTGGTGATATTGTGGTAGCAGAGAAAGAAGTGTACGGTGATGAGGGGGTTATGCTGAAGGATGAGTTTCATGGAACAGAGTTCATAGGCATCCCCCTCTTGAGAAAAAGAAGACGAAACTATTTCAATGAGTTCCCCCTTGATAAGCCCCTTATCAGAAGGGCGAAAAACATACTCTCTCCTCTTTTCTTTTGCCCCCCCTCAGAAAATCAGGGTAAGAAGGGCTTAAAGGAAAAACGGGGGGAATGCAAGATACAATCAGGCACTTTTGTCACAGTCTCTACATGCACTGGCACTGTGAAAAAGGCCCTGGAGCTTGAAAAAAGATTTGGCGCACTCTGCGAGAATATGGAAGGAGCCTCGGTAGCGCATGTCTGTGCCATGTATGACACTCCTGTGATCGAGATACGTGGGATTAGTAATATTGTCAGCAATAGAGATAAACACAAATGGGATATCCGCTTTGCAGCAGCAAACTGCCGGGAGGCGGTCATAGCATTGCTAAAGAATCTGTAATCAACGTTCTTTTGAAAGCACACACATGAAGCATATACTCTTCATCGGGGATTCCCTGGTAGAGTTCTTTGATTGGCAGCAGAGATTCTCAGGCCATACCATTGCAAACCTCGGCATTGCCGGTGAGACGGTGGAGGGCCTCTATTCAAGGATCGGGAAGATAATCAGGAAATTCCCCTCACCAGACCTTATCCTCATCATGACAGGGATCAACAATGTTGCTATGGAAGATCTCGGATTTCTTGATTCATATCGAAAGGTCGTTGAAGCGTTGTCCTCTGCATATCCGCGCACAAGAATCGTTCTGCACACGCTCTTGCCCACTCTGCTGCCATGGATACCAAAAGAAACTATCAGGGAGATGAATCGTTTGCTCCACAAAATCGCTCAAGAGACGCACACAGAGGTTCTCGATCTGTACAACAGATTCGTAGATCCTCAGGGAAATCCAATCAAGGACTACCTTCTCCCTGACGGAGTCCATCTCAGTGAGAAAGGGTATGCGCGCTGGGTCGAGGTCTTAACCCGGATTATTGATAAGAGTGAAACTTAAGAGGCTCGCATCATGAAAGAACTTAGGAATAAAATGGGTCAGAGCAGATGTTTTAGTCTTTTCGCCTCTTCCCTGGTGAGCGGTATATCTTTGTAGTAAAAGCGTTCAAACTCCCTCACAAAGCGGTACGCCTTTTCTTGAAGAGGGGCTTCCTCTACTCTCGACACAAATTCCTCAAGACCTTCAGATGGGGCCTTTCTGTATCCATATTTCCCCATTTTCCTGATAAATGCCTCCCGCAGCTTTTCCTCCGGGGCCCTTCTTTTGGAAATCAAGAAATAAATCAACCAAACGGAAAGCCCAAAGACCAGGAGTGCTGCGGAATATCTGAGCAGCTGTTCCTTGCTTACCGAAAAACTGAATTTTGGCTTCTTGAATGATCTCAGTTTTTGGAGGAGGGTCATTTGTTTTGCAAAGTCATAGTTAATGACCAGGGCATTCCAATAGTAGTTAATCGTGTCCAGAAAAAATCTTACCTTAAAAAAAAGGTTCTCTCTGGTGAAGGAAACGAAATGTTCTATCCCTGCCGGCGTGGGATCTAATCGTTTCCACCTCCCGCTCTCAAGGTATGCCTCGACCCATACATGCGCGTTCTTCTGGGGGACAAGGTAATATTCTCCGGTATCATTGTAGTACCCTCCCCTGTACCCTCCCACGACCCTGGAGGGTATTCCCGCCATCCTCAGCATCACCGCCATTGCTGACGCAAAGTATTCACAATTCCCGTATTTGTGGTTGAACAAAAAATCCTCCAAAGGGTTGCCGGAAAGGGGGAGGTTTTCTAAGGAATAGAGGTAAGTACCATTCCTTAAGAAATTCAACATCTCCTGTATCGTTTCTTCCTGGGTCCCCCGGGAAAGGGACCGGGCCAACTCCTTTGTGCGCGCGAGTCTTGCTCCAGGCAGCTGGAGATACACGCTCCTGTCGATTTCTGGGTCAACAAACACGTCAGAAAGTGCAGATAACGTTTCGTATCGTATCATTTTGGAGAGAATGAAGGGAAAAGAGTAGGTGAGATCACGATACCCGCTCACGTATCTCAGAGAAATGGAGGAAGGTTTATCCAGCGCAAAGAGATATTTGTTCCCGTAAGGTTCAAGGTAGATAGTCTGCGGGATCCGCTTCCCTGAAAGCAGGGGAGGTCTGTTTTTGTCAGGAAGTTCCTTATGCATGCTTTGCCAGGAAATGCCGTCAAAGGTATCAAGGACAATCCCCCTCCAGTACAATGAGTTTTCATCAATCCTTTCCATGTGGGCCCTGAGAACCACCGCAGCGTCTTCCTGGATGTCCGAAACATTGCCCAGTCTCACGGTATCGCTGAACCCGGTATGTGCGCTTGATCCCCTCTGTAAGGAATAGAACAGCGGATAGCTCGTGCGGGGAAGAATGATGAACATGAAGAGAGTCATGGGAATTGCGAATAAGGGGATCAGGGACGATTTCGACACTATCGTTCGCACGCTCGAAACAGGCATCTCAAGGGCACTGTCCTGGGAGCAGTATGTCAATAACACCATGGCTATGCTTACCAGAAAGATCAGGGCGATAAAATAGAACAAGAATTCGATGTCCAGGGATAATAATGAGGAACCGGTGAGGAGGAACAGCACGATGAGGTATATCTGCATGTAGTCTCTGAATCTCTTGTCCGTTAACAATTTTATTCCGAGTAAAATGAGGAGTGCTCCAAGGGACGCGTCCACCAGATCATCGGTACGGGCCCGGAACAGGGTTATCACGATCACCGATAGGGCCGCACCCGTGAGGAGCCATCGAGGGACAAAAAACCTTCTCCTGTAATCAAGGTACAGGGAGAGGAGAAAGATGCAAAGAAATGCCAGTGGATAAAAGAGGCCGATATACCTCACGACCGAAGAAGCCCCAATGGCAACTATGAGATAGGTCAATACCTTCACCACACCGTCTAACCTCAGGGGGGAGCTACTCTTTATCATAGACCGCCAGAGCCCTTAACATATTGATTTTATTTACTTTTAATCCGTCTCCCTGCGCCACCTTAAAGGGCTTATAGAAGGTACCCTTTATTTTGAGTCCTACAGGGATATTCTCTCTGAAGAGCTTAAGAATGATATAGGTGATGCATGAAATCCTTTCTTCCATATTTTTTATGGGGACAACATCCATGTCTATTATGACGGGCTGATGGGAAGGGGTTGAGAGCTCCTTTGTCTTGAGTTTTCCTGTTTTGGCCGTTGCCTTCCAGTGAATATATTTTATGGGATCCCCTTTTATGTAATCTCTCATAGTCATGATCTCGGCTTCATATCCTGCTTTGTCTATGCTCCTTTCGCCCCGCAACTGCCTTTCTCTCTCAGAAAGACCGGGGAGTTCACACCTTTTTGCGTGGGGAAACACGGTCACCTCAATAGCCCTCTCTATCTTCCTGCAGCGAATAAAAAAGTTAAAGGGAAATACGGAGCATAGGTGAAAGTCATTGATCCTCACGATCCCCCTTTCATTGAAGGTGGTAACGAGATACGTGACGCCCTCGGCCTTTGCGTCCACAAAAGGGAAAAGCACCCTTTGATCGTGGAGATGTACCTTTATAAGAAACGCGGGAAGGAACCTCCTGTTGTTGTGCAACGTCACCTTCAGCGGCACGCTTGTGCGGGCATAGATTTCATCAGGAAGTCCCACACTGACACGGATGTCCAGGAGGTTTCTCCTTCCAAAAAATCCGGAGATTCCCATAAAACTGAGAAACGCGGCAACGATGAGATAGATGAGATTATTCCCGGTATTTACGGCAGAAAAGCCGAGGAGAATAGTAACGGTAATATAGAGCCAGCCAGCCTTTGTTATGGTAATTACGCGGGGACCCGTATGTGCTCGATAATCGACCGTATAATCTCCCCTCGATCAAGGTTCTCGTATTCTTCCTTAAAGATCACCCGGTGGGGTAAGGTATATTCCGTAACCTCTTTGACATCTTCAGGGATGACAAAATCCCTTCCATGAAAATAGGCATTCGTCTTTGCCACTGTGGTGAGCGCCAGGACCCCTCTCGTGGAGACCCCAGCCAGGAAATAGGTGCTGGTCCTTGTTGCTTCCACAACATCCAGAATATATTCCAGAATCCTGTCAGAGATTACCACCTTCTGCCCGATCTCCTCCTGAATATGGATGACCTCATCCTTTGTCATCATGGGTTCTATGGCATAGAGCTCTTCTCTGCTGCTCCCCACCTTGAGAATCTTCCTCTCCGCTCCCCTGGGAGGATAGCCGATACCTATCTTCAGCATGAACCTGTCCAGCTGGGATTCCGGAAGGGGAAAGGTCCCGAATTGTTCCGCGGGGTTCTGTGTCGCGATCACAAAAAAAGGATTCGGAAGTTTGTACGTTTTTCCCTCAAGGGTGGTCTGCTTCTCCCCCATGGCCTCGAGAAGCGCGCTTTGGGTCTTCGGCGTCGCCCTGTTGATCTCGTCAACCAGGACAATGTTATTAAATATCGGTCCGGGATGGAAGTCGAACTCCCCTGTGTTCTTATTGTAAATGGAGAGGCCGGTAATATCTGTAGGCAACAAATCGCTCGTACACTGGATCCTCCCGAAACTGAGACCCAGAATCTTTGCAATGGCAATGGCAAGGGTCGTCTTTCCAAGTCCGGGCAGGTCCTCAATGAGGAGGTGCCCCTTTGAAAAAAAAGTGAGAAGCGAAAGCCGCAAGGGGGTATCTTTTCCGTGTAGATATTTTGAGGAAAAGTCTATGATGTGGCTGATCTTTTCACTTGCCGCAATCTCTCCTTGCGTAGAAGGGAACTTCGACTTCTTGGCAGAAATATCTATTCCCATGCTTTTATTATACACCTATTATCACTTTACGATTTTTTAAGTATACTAATATATGTCTTTTGTATCGTAAGAGGAGGCCCTAATGGAGCCACGGCAGTCCCCCAAAACCCTCACCCTCGGGTATTCCCCGTGCCCCAATGACACCTTTATTTTCTATGCCCTTGCGCACCGGAAGATCGATACGGGTGATTTGAGGTTCAGGGAGATGCTGCTCGACGTGGAGACGCTGAACCAGAAAGCGTTGCGTGCCGAGCTCGATATCACAAAGGTCTCGTTCCACGCCTACGCGCATTTGAGGGACAGGTATGTCCTCCTCCATTCAGGAGGCGCCCTGGGAAGGGGATGCGGTCCTCTCGTAGTCACAAAGGGCAACGTGAAAATGGATGATCTCAAAGGGAAAAGAATCGCGATACCGGGGAGGATTACCACCGCGTATCTCCTTCTTCAGCTCTATGAACCGCTGCTGGCAGGTAATGTGGTGGTGATGTCGTTTGAAAGGATTCTGGATGCCGTAAAGACGGGTTCTGTGGATGCGGGGCTCATCATCCATGAGTCGAGGTTCACCTATCCTGATTACGGACTCTCAGGGATTCTGGACCTCGGCCAGTGGTGGGAGAAGGAGACAGGACTTCCCATACCCCTTGGGTGTATAATTGCAGAGAAGAACCTCGGTGCGGACCTGATCAATACCATTGAAGTCCTTGTGAGAAAAAGTGTTGAGTATGCCTTTGCGCACAGAGACAGGACAAAGGAGTACATAAAGGCACATGCCCAGGAGCTTGCCGATCCGGTGATCGAGCAGCATATCAATTTATATGTGAACCAATATTCCCTGGATCTGGGCGAAGAAGGGCAGCGTGCAGTGAACGAGTTATTGAGACGGGCTGAGCAAAAGGGAATACTACGGGGGGGACAATAATGCCATTGTTCGGTGAGTTATTCTTGAGCGAGATCCTCAAACAGCCGATCCTGGACCCTAAAGGAGAAGAATTGGGCAGGCTCAAAGACATTGTGGTGGTGAAGGCTGAACCCCTGCCCAAGGTGAATGCATTGATCGTTGAACGGAAGAACAACCTGTTCCGTATTCCCTGGTTGGCACTCACCCTCTTTAATAAAAGAATCATTTCAGCGACGATGTTTACCGCGGATCTCATTCCTTATGACGTGAATACCGATGATCTCCATGCGGTGAGGGATCTCCTCGATAAGCAGATCGTGGACGTCAATGGCGTAAAGGTGGTGAGGGTGAATGATATCAAGCTTGAGGGGTTCGATTCAGAGGCAGTGCTCATTGCAGTGGATGTGGGTGTCAGGGGGATATTACGGAGACTCGGGGTTGAGCGGAAAGGCGAGGATTTTCTCAAAGTCTTCAAGGCTACCCTTCCTTACAATCTCATAAGCTGGAATTATATCCAGCCCCTGCATCCCAAGCTCACCTCCATCTCCCTCACAGTTCCACGGCAGATGCTTTCAGAGCTTCACCCTGCAGACATCGCGGATATCATCAGTCAGGTGTCCCATCATGAAGGCGCTGCATTTCTGAAAAATCTTGACGTGGACGTGGCTGCAGAGACCCTTTCCGAGCTGAGTACAGAGGCTCAGGTCGAGATTCTGAGGGACATGGATACAGAGAAGGCCTCGGATATTATCGAGATGATGCCGCCTGACGAGGCCGCAGATGTCCTGGGCGACCTCCCCGCAGAAAGGGCGAAGGAGATCCTCGAACATATTGAAAAGGAGGAGGCAGAGGATATCCAGGAACTCCTCGGTCATGAAGAGGATACTGCCGGCGGCCTTATGACCAATGAATTTATTGCCTATAGCCAGGACATGACCGTACAGGAGACCATCGAGAGATTCAGGGAAGACGCCAAGGAGATCGAGACCGTCTATTATCTCTACCTCGTAGATGGTAAAGAGAGGCTTGTGGGGGTAATATCCCTCAGGGAACTGCTCCTGTCTGAGCCCCACATCAAGTTGTCGGAAATCATGGAGACAAAGGTGAAGACCGTTACCCCTGAGGCGGATGAAAAGGTTGTGGGAAACATTACCTCGAAGTATAACCTAGTCGCCTTGCCTGTGGTGGATTGCGACGGGGTCTTGCTGGGAATCGTGACTGTTGATGATATTCTTGGCAGGATCCTGCCCACCGAGGCAAAGAGAAAGTAGAGACGCGCAGAGGAGAAGGAAGCGGTATGACGTGTGTCATGGTGAAAGTGGCTCTCATAATCATATCCTGAGAGAAAAGCATGAAGGAGGCCTTATGGAAACAATCGATCTGAAAAAGCTTATCACGTTTTATCCTGACAGGATTTCCCGGGAGATGCTCTCTGACAAGCCGGAAATGAGAATCGCGCTTATGTGCCTCAATGAAGGGCAGAAGCTGGAACCCCACAAGGCCCCCCTGCGGCTTCTCATGTATTGCGTTCAGGGCAGGGGGACATTTATAATAGGTGAGGAAAGAGTAGAGGCTGACGAAAAGACCTGCATACTCTGCGACCCCATGGTCCCTCACGGGTTCGAGGCGAACAAGGGGGAAAAACTGGTTGTGATGGCGGTGGTAACGCCGGTCGAATAATACTTGATAAAGGAGGGATACTATGGGAGCACCAGTGGTGGACATGGACTTATGCATCGGGTGTGGATCATGCGTTGAGTTATGCCCTGAGGTCTTCGAACTCAGGGATGACAAAGCATGGGTCATCGGCGCCGACAAGTGCAATACCTGCGATTGTCAGGCTGCCTCGGACAGCTGTCCGGTGGAAGCGATCAAATTCGAATAACTTCCGGGACTACATACGACCAGGGGCGCGGGGTGATTTTATCCCGCGCCCTTGGCGTCACATGGGGCAGATCAATCCTCCCAGCTTCTCAGAAAGGAGCAGATTTTCGGAATAGTCCACCTGGCAATCGATAATAGCGGGAACATTCTGATCCAGGGCATCCTTGAGTATGGGTTCCAATTCATCTTCTGAAGAGACCCGGTATCCCTTCACCCCAAAGGATTCCGCCAACTTTACAAAATCCGGATTATTGAACTTTACAAAAAAGTCTTTGTGGTAACGCAACCGCTCTTTCCATTCAATCAGCCCCAATCCCCCGTCATTGAATACCAGACACACAAAGGGCGTGTTCAGCCTCCGGGCAGTCTCCAATTCCGGCAGCGACATGAGAAACCCTCCGTCACCCACTGCGGCGATCACCTTTTTACCGGGAAATAACAGTTTTGCGGATATTGCCGCAGGGATCCCAATCCCCATTGCAGCAAGACCATTGGAGATAATCACCGTATCCGGGCTATAGGCAGGATAGAACCTGGAGATCCAGATCTTATGCGCCCCCACGTCACTGATGAGTATATCCTCCCTTCCAAGACTCTTTCTTATCCCCTGGATTACCCTGAGGGGCTTTAACGGAAACCCCCTGTGGGTGGGCTCCAGTATCTTCTCGGCAAATCCCTTTAAGGCGATGAAATATGAGGGGTCTTTCTCGTCGGTGAGGGATTCTGTGAGGAGGGAAAGGGTGTCTTTGATATTTCCTATAACCTCCGTTGCCCTGTAGTGTTTGTCCACATCCGCTGCAGTAAAATTGATATGGAGGATCTCTTTCTTCCCATCCCAATAATTTGGATTGAATTCCACCGGGTCATAGCCCACCGCGATAATAAGGTCAGCCCGGTCAAACCCGCATGAGATGTAATCCCTTGCCTGCAATCCGGTGGTGGAAATAAACAGGTCGTCGTCAGCCGGGATTGCACCCATCCCCATGAAGGTGGTGGTGACCGGTATCCTGAGTTTCCTCGAGAATTGAGCAAGGTGCGCAGTCGCATTTCCCCTTATGACTCCGTTCCCTGCAAGGATGAGGGGTTGCCGTGCCCTTTTGATCATCTCAACAGCACGGGCTATGGCCTGACGCGATGGCTCCGGATAGATAATGTCCAAAGGTTCAAGGGGTTCTTCGTCCAGGGAGAGGGAGGGGATGTTCTCAGGTATTTCAATGTGCACAGGTCCCGGCTTTTCCATGGAAGAGAGTTTAAATGCCTTGCGGACAATCTCGGGAATCCTGTCCGGCACCTCTATCCTGGTGTTCCACTTCGTAATGGGGCGAAACATTGATACGGTATTAATATATTGATGAGACTCCTTGTGAAGATCCTTGGTTGCCTTCTGTGCCGTGAGGGCTACTGCCGGCGCAAAATCGAGATACGCGTCCGCGATTCCTGTGGTGAGGTTCGTTGCCCCGGGTCCGAGGGTGGAGAGACAGACTCCGGGCCTTCCTGATAACCTCCCCCAGACATTTGCCATAAATGCAGCGCCCCGTTCGTCCCTTGTAAGAACAAATTGTATCTGTGACGAGAGCACGGCCTCCAGGAGATCAATATTCTCCTCTCCCGGAAGGCCGAAGATATACTG
>Ga0335070_10000355_pt1 | contig 53141 bp, 47 predicted proteins | sample Lox_Sample_13_FD_206722 | JGI IMG/M metagenome (GOLD analysis project Ga0335070, IMG submission 206722) | Soil microbial communities from Loxahatchee National Wildlife Refuge, Florida, United States - Lox_Sample_1.3 | ecosystem: Environmental > Terrestrial > Soil > Wetlands | place: USA...
AACCTGCGAAGATCTTTGGGCCGTAGCCCAGCTGGAGTTGGAAGAAACCGACGCGGGGGGCATCCGTCGCGCGGCGTGAGCGCGGCTCAGCTATCTGAACAGGCGCCTGAAAAGACCGTCCGGGCGAGTGGGAGTGCTGAAGCGAGCCTCGGCGTGAGCCGCGCGGTGCGTCTCGAAGCGCTGCCAGTAGTCCGGAAGCTGCCGGGAGAGGTAGACCTGCCCGCGTAGCCCCCGCTCCCGCGCGTCGAAGTTCCCCGCGGTTGCCTGGTCCAGCCCGCGTCGTTGGTCAGTGTCGAGCTCCGCGGCGAACGCCTCCCCGAGATAGGCGAGGAGATGGGCCGCGAGCGCGTTGAATTCGTCCCGATCGTCGCGATTATCGCTCTCCGGCGCGGGTCGGCCGTGGCGCTTGCGCAGCTCGACCAGAAGATGCAGTGCGGCCATCTCCACCGCTTCGTCGATGCGCTCGGTCAACTGCGCCTCGATGCGCTCGCGGAGCCCGCGCGGATCGCCCGTGCCGTGACGGAGCCCCGTCGTGTGAAAGGGATTGTCCATCAGGCGGTCGGGAACATGCGCTTGAGGCCCGCGACGAGCGGCTCGGGCGTCACGTTGAAGTCGGCGTAGAAGCGCGAAGGGTCGGCAACATTGCCTTCTTCGAGCATGATGATCTGGTCCTTGGTCACCGGGAAGAAAGGCAGCCAGCCGAAGGCCTGCAACATGATCTTGATCAGCCCGAGAGAGATGTGGATCTTTCTCACCCGTGTCACCCCGAGGGCTACGCCGATCAGATCGAGGAGCTCGACGAAGCGCTGCGGTTGCGGCCCCGCCACCTCGTAGGTCTGCCCGACGGTCAGCGGGAGTCGAAGCGCCCGCGCGAAGCCTTCGGCAACCTGCTCGACCGCGATCGGTTGGAGCTGATACTGGCCGTCCCCCAGTACGGGCACCGCGGGCAAGCGGCGGATCATGCGGGCCAGCACCGAGACGAATTCATCTCCGGGTCCGAAGATGAGCGATGGGCGGATGATGGTCCAGTCCAGCGCGCTCGCGCGTACGACTTCCTCAGCCTGCCACTTCGTTCGGTGATAACGCGAGACGGCCCCCGGGCGCGTGCCGACCGCGCTCATCTGGATATAGCGCTTCACGCCGGCTTCGCGGGCGACGCCCAGCATATTGGCCGTCGCCTGCGTGTGCAGCCGGTCGAAAGTGACGCCGGCCGCGCGATGCTCGCGGATGATTCCGACCAGGTGGATGATGGCCGAGCAGCCTTCGACGGAGGGCGGCAGCCCATCGGGCTCGAGCACGTCGCCGGGCACCCGGTCGATGGACTCGAAGCCCTTGAGCAATGCCTCCGAGCCCGGCCTCACGAGGCATCGCACGAGAAAGCCGTGCGCCAGTAGTGTCCGCACCACCGCGTGCCCGACAAAACCCGTGGCGCCAGTCACAAAGATTCGCTGCATGACAAGGCGATCGTAGCACGCGGGGAGGTCATTTTCCCGGCGGCCCGGCGCGCTGACCTCGTTATCATGGAGATATGCTGAGACTTGCCGTCCCCTTCCTGACGGTTTTCCTGCTCATCCCTGCGCTCGCTGCTGGACAGAGCCTCGACTGGTCGGACGTCGACCGAGCGGCGCGCGACGCGGTCGCGGCCGGCGATACGCCCGGCGTCGTCATCCTCATCGGCCAGGGCGATCGCGTGCTCTACCGCAAGGCCGTGGGCTCGCGCGCTCTTGTGCCCGCGACCGAGCCCATGACCACCGACACCATCTTCGACATCGCCTCGCTGACCAAGGTCGTGGCGACGACCCCCGCTATCCTGGCACTGGTGGACGATGGCAAGCTCGATCTCGACGCACCGCTCGGCCGCTACCTCAAGGAGTTCCAGGGGCAGCCCTTGGCCTGGCTCACGGTTCGGCGCGTGCTCACGCACACCGCCGGCTTCGCCGATATTCCGCCGAAGGAGGCGATGGCCAAAGGCTTCCCCGACGCCATGCGCTACCTGGCCGCCGGCGTAGCGGAGCCATCGGCGACGGCGCCCTTTCACTACAGCGATACGGGCTTCATCGTGCTGGCCGAGCTCGTGCGACGCGTGAGCGGGGAGCCGCTGGATCGATTCACCCAGAAGCGCCTCTACAAGCCGCTCGGCATGCGCGAGACGACCTTCAATCCGCCGCCGTCATGGCGCAAGCGGATCGCGCCGACCGAGTTCTCCCAGGGGCAGATGCTGCGCGGCGTGGTTCATGATCCCCGCGCCCGAGAGCTCCACGGAGTGGCAGGACATGCCGGCCTTTTTTCGACGGCCGACGACCTTGGCCGCTTCTGCCGTATGCTGCTCGCCGGAGGGACGGTGGGGGGGCGACGCTACCTCTCGGCCGCTTCCGTAGGCGCCATGTTCGCCCCCAACGGAGCCGGCGAGGCGACGCGTGGGCTCGGCTGGGACATGGCCTCCGGCTTCTCACGCACGCTTGGCTCCTTCTTCCCGCTGGGCTCCGTGGGACACACGGGCTTCACGGGCACGTCCATCTGGATGGATCCGGCGACGCGCACCTACGCCATCATTCTGACCAACCGAGTGCATCCCTCCGGCAAAGGCTCCGTGGTTGAGCTGCGCCGCCGGGTGAGCGCCGTCGTGGGAGCGAAGCTCTTCACGCCGAATGCCACGCCGGCGCCCGACGAGGGTGAGGCGCCGCCCGTTGCCGCGACGAAGGCCGATGCGTTGCCGCGTGTGAGGGTTAGCACAGGGCTCGACGTGCTCGAGAGCCAGGGCTGGGCGCTGCTCAAGGGCAAGGTCATCGGGCTGGTCACCAATCAGACGGGCGTAGACGGCGAGGGGCGGCGCAACGTCGACCTCCTGGCGAAGGCGCCGGGCGTGAGGCTCCAGGCGATCTTCTCGCCCGAGCACGGTCTCGACGGCACCCTGGATGCCCGTGTGCCTCACGGGACCTACGCGGGCGCGGGCCAGGGCCCAGCGCTCACGGTGTGGAGCCTCTACGGCAGCGACAGGCGGCCCACCGCCGCGATGCTTCAAGGCCTCGACACCCTCGTCTTCGACATCCAGGACGTCGGGGTGCGCTACTACACGTATCTGACGACGCTCGTCTACGTCCTGGAGGAAGCGGCGCGCCACCGCATCAGCGTGGTTGTCCTGGACCGTCCGGATCCGCTCACGGGTGTGGTCGTGGAAGGTCCGGTGATGGATACGGATCTGCGCTCCTTCACGGCCCCGCACCCGATACCGGTCCGGACGGGGATGACCATGGGCGAGTTCGCCAGGATGGTGGTGGCCGAACGGAAAATCCCCGTCAAGCTCACCGTGGTGCCGCTGGAGCAATGGCAGCGGCGGATGTGGTTCGACGATACCGGGCTGCCGTGGGTCAATCCCTCGCCGAATATCCGCTCGCTGACCCAGGCGCTGCTGTACTCAGGCGTGGGACTGCTCGAGGCGACCAACGTCTCCGTGGGCCGGGGCACCGAGACGCCCTTCGAGGTCGTCGGCGCGCCGTGGATCACCGATCCGGGTGCGCTGGCGGATGCGCTCAATGCGCTCGATATGCCCGGTGTCACTTTTCAGCCGATCAATTTCCAACCTACCGCGAGCGTGTACGCAGGCCAGAAGGTCGGTGGTGTACGGCTCGTGGTGACCGACCGTGATGCCTTGCGTCCGGTCACCGTCGGCCTCACCCTCGGGCGTACCCTGATCGAGCGCTACCCCGCGTACTTCCGTGCGGCAGCCATCCAGAACCTGCTGGTGAATCGCTCGACGATGTGGGCTCTCCTGCGGGGGGATTCTCTCGCGCGCCTGAAGCAGTGGGCGGAAGCGGACCGGGCCAGCTTTCTCCAGCGCCGCGCGTCGTATCTCATCTACAAGTAGCCTCCGTCTACTGCCGTTCCACCACTTTCGCTCCCGGGGATCGCCTGACCTTGTCGAGCGCGCCCGGCGCCACCGTGATCACCGCCGCGTCCCCATCGCTCACGTAGCGCTCCTGGGGATTCCGCTCGAAGTAGGTGAGCCACTGCGCCAGTTCGGTCTCGACCGCCTGGATGCGGGGCAGCCGGTAGGGGTCGAAGGCACGCGTATAGGGTGACGGTGCCGCGCCGCCGGCCACCATGAGGATGGCGTCGTGGCGATAGGTGGTCTTGCCCTCCGCGCCCTCAATGGCCCAGTGCAGATCTTTTGGAAAGGCGCCCATGGGCAACGCCAGCGTCCGGATGCGGTAACCCGGCACGTCCCTCTGGATCCACTCCTGTGCCGTGGCCAGCTGCTGGCGGACGATCTTCTCGGGATACTTGGAGAGATTCGCGTGCCAGAGGGTATGGCTGCCGATCTCGTAGCCGCGGGTTGCCAGATACTGGAGCTTGCGGGCCGCCAGCTCTTTCTGGTTGAAGAGCCGGTTGGGCGGATCGGCTCCCGGGAGCACGTAGAAGGTCGCGGCGTGGCCGAACTCGGGGTGCTGGCGCTCGAAGGCCTCGAGAATGCCGACGGCGCAGTCGGGATCCAGCACCCACTCGCCGTTCTTCTCGATGAGCTTGAACTGGCCCGGAGAGGAGTCGTCGAACGTCAGGACCACCGGAGTGGTGCCGCGGCGAATGCCGATCTTGCCATCGAGGACATCGTTGAGCGCGACCAGGCGGTAGCCTCGCTCCCAGAGCCTCTCGAGATCACGCCGGAAGTTGGCGGGCGTGCGGGTCCAGCGTTCTTCGGGCTGGTCGATCTTGTGATACTCGAGGATCATGATGCGCCCGAGCTCATTCGGCGGAAGATCACCCGCGGAGGCCACCGCGGGCAGGAGCGCCGCGGCTACGAACGGGATGACGCGGAGGAAGCGAAACACGTCTAGGGGGTGACCCTCGCCGTTGCCGTCGACTTGGGCGGCAAAGCCGCTCCTGTGTAGTCGTTCTTGGGATTCCAGAGCATGTAGCCGATGGCGCCGCCGTCCTTGGCGCCGCGGAGCTGGGCCTTGATCTCGGGAACGCCGAAGATGCGCTTGTCGAAAGCGTAGTCTTTGAAGTCCTGGAGCCAGGGCCGCACCACCACCGTGCCGGTCGACCGCTTGCGCGTGAGCCGGACGCTCTCCTTGACGATCTCGTAGGGCTGAGCGACGGGGTTGCGCACGCCGGGAATGCCCCGATGGTATCCGGACGGATAAACCATTGGGCAGATATAGTCGAGGTGGACCGAAAGCTCCTCGACGCGCTGGCCGATATCGGTGTCGTTCTCGTTGAAAGCCGTGTAGCCGAAGACGTCGGCTCCCACGAAGGCACCCGTCGGCCCCAGCTCACGGCGGGCCTTGGCGAGGAAGGCCGCGATGGTCGGCAGCCTGGTCTGCGAGTTGTTCGGCTGGGAGTACTTGGCGGCCGAAAGCCTGCCGTCGGTGGGGAAGCGGACGTAGTCGAACTGGACCTCATCGAAGCCCTTGGACACGGCTTCCTTGGCGATCGCGATGTCGTAGTTCCACACCTCTTCGCGGAAGGGATCGACCCAGGCGAGCTTCTCGTTGTCGATCCAGGGCTTGCCCGTCCGCGTGTCGATGATGGCCCACTCGGGCTTGGCCTGGGCCAGGACATTGTCCTTGAAGGTGACGATCCGGGCGATGGTGTAGATGCCGCGTGCCTTGAGGCCCGCGATGAAGCCATCGAAATCCTTGATGATCACCGGCCCCTGCGCGCCCGCCTCGAGCGCCAGCGGCACCTGGGTGCGATAGGGAATCAGTCCACGATCCCCCTTGATGTCGATGACGACGGCGTTGAGCTCAGTGCGCGCGACCAGCTCGAGCACGCGCTCCCTGATGGTCTTGTCGGCCACACCGTAGTACGTCAGGTACGCGGCGCGAACGTGCCGGGATGAGAGCGCGACCGTGACCTCGTCCTTGTCGGCTACGAGGCGGCGCAGCTCATAGCCGGGGCTTTTGACGAGGAAGGCGGCCCCGGGCCCCAGTGGGGGCGTCGTGAACCGGCCCTCCTCGTCGGTACGCAGTTCGTCCCTGCCCGCCCATACCGAGGCTCCGCGCAGGGGTGCGCCCGTCTCCGCGTCCAGCACGCGCCCTTGCACGGGGCGCTCGACCGGGGGGGCGGGCGGCTGGGCGAGCGGTGAGGAAGCGGCGGCGAGCTGACGGTGCAGGAGCGCGGACGGCGACAGGACCATCCAGCCGGTGATGACGATCGCAGCAAAGGCGCCTACCGCCAGGATCCCGTAGAGCATCGATCGCGGCTTCTTCTCGCTTGGCTCGGGCGAAGGAATCATTTTCACTCCCAACTTACGGGGTCGGTGCGATCAGCCCCAAGCTTTTTTTTCTCGCCGCGCTACAATGTCGCCCATGACCTCTCGCCCTTCGTACATCTGTGACGTTGCGGTCCGGCGCTCATTCAGCGTCAACGGCATGACCCTCCGCGCCCTCGAGTGGGGAGAGCCGGGCCGGCCTGCGCTCTGCTTCCTGCACGGCGGCTCAGCCCATTCCCATTGGTTCGACGCAGTGGTCCCCGCATTCGTTGACAGGTTCCACATTATTTCTCTCGACCAGCGGGGGCACGGTGAGAGCGACTGGGCGCCCGACGCCCGCTACGGCACGCAGCAGTTCGCCTCCGACCTGCTGGGCGTCATGGATGCCCTCGGCTGGGAGCGGATGGCGCTGGTCGGGCACTCGATGGGTGGCCACAATGCCATGGGCTTCTCGGCCTGGCACCCGGATCGGGTACGCATGCTCTGCGTGGTGGACAGTCGCCCCTCGCTGCCGGTCGAGCGTCTCAAGGCTATGCACAGGCGCGGACATCGCGGGCCGCGGCGCCACGAATCCCTGGAGATGGCCCTCAAGAGCTTCAGGCTCCTGCCCGCCGAGACCCTGGCCACGCCCGCGCTTCTCGAGCATCTGGGGCGGCAGGGCATCACGGAGCGCGAGGGACACTTCCTCTACCGCTTCGACCCCCAGTGCAATGGGGCGCGCCAGCCCATCGACGGCTGGGAGCTCCTCCACAAGATCACGGCGCCGACCCTTCTGGTCCGTGGAGATCTGTCACCGATCATGCCGAAGGAGATGGCCGACCGGATGGAGGCGGCCATACCCAATGCCAGGCTTGTCACCATGCCCGGCGTCTACCACCATCTGGTCCTCGACGCCCCGGAAGCCTTTGCCCGAATCCTTGCCGACTTTCTTCAGGAGCTACCGGCCTAGCTTCTGGAAAGTCGACCGGGGGGCCATGGGTGAAGGTGGTGAGAGAGCCTCTGCGGACCATGGATGAACGGGAGCGCTGACCCCCGAATGCATCGCCGGGGTTCCGCTCGCTCCCGGATCCGGCGCCGGCAGCTCGCCGTGGTCGTGCTCTTCGCCTGTGTCGTGGCGCCCATCTTCAATGTCCTCACGAGCCAGGCGACGCTCGCGGAGGCGATCCAGGGCGTGGTCGACGCCATCGTGATAGGCGTGCTCGCCGGTGGCTACCTGCTGTTCGTCCGCGACGGCTGGCTCCGGGAGCGGTTCAGGAGACTCAGCTTCGGCCCGAACCTCGCCATCAGCGGCACCATCCTGCTCGCACTGTTCCTGGTGGGCCGGGGCGCCGGAAAGGTCGTGACGACGGGCAATCCCCATCGCTTCGTGGCGAGCTTCGGCGAGGCGCATCTGGTCTACTCGCTGCCGTTCTTCATCGTCCTGGCCTTCGCGATCCAGTTTCTTCTCCAGATGAACCGCATGATCGGGGCCAGCGTGCTGCGCTACTTCGTCGCCGGCGTCTACCACCGGCCGAGGACGGAGGAGCGCATCTTCCTCTTCCTCGATCTTGCAGATTCGACGGCGCTTGCGGAGCGGCTGGGCAGCGCCCGCTACTTCGAGCTGCTCCGCCGCGTCGTGGACAGTCTCACCGAGCCTATCCTGGAGACGCAGGGGGATATCTACCAGTACGCCGGGGATGAGGTCGTGATCACCTGGCCTCTCGGGACGGGCGTGCGGGATGCCAACTGTATCCGCAGCTTCTTCGCGGTCCGCGATGTCATCGCGGAGGCGGCGGCCCGGTACGAGCGTGACTTCGGCGTCGTCCCGCGTTTCCGGGCCGGTCTCCACGGCGGAACGGTGACGGCGGGAGAGCTCGGCGATCTGAGGCAGCAAATCGTCTTCGTCGGCGACATCTTGAACACGGCGGCCCGCCTCGAGGAGTACGCCAAGCGCTCCGGCCTCGATCTCGTGGTTTCCGGGGCGCTGCTGGAACGGCTGGAGCTGCCCGCCGGCGTCGAGGCGCGGCGGTGCGGTGAGCTCCTGCTCAGGGGCAAGGACGAGCGCGTGGCCGCCTACAGCCTCTCGGGCGCGCCCTCGCCGTGAAGGGGGGGAGGCTACCGGACTGCTTCGAGCCTCACCGCGCAGACTTTGTACTCGGGGATCTTCGACGTGGGATCGTGGGCGGAATTGGTGAGGAAGTTGGCGGCGGAGTCGGCCAGCTTGACGAAGGGGACGAAGATGGCTCCCGGACGAACCGCCTCGGTCACGTACGCGTAGCCGGTCAGCTCGCCGCGTCGTGATATCACCCTGAGCGCGCCACCCGCGCCGAAGCCGAGCCGTCGCGCATCGGCAGGGTTGACGGCGATCTCCAGCCTGGGCGCCAGCTCGAGCAGCCCCTGAACCCGCCGCGTCAGGGTGCCGCCGTGCCAGTGGTAGAGGAGGCGACCGGTATTGAGGATGAAGGGGTACTCAGGGTCGGGCGGCTCGGCTGCCGCCTCTCCCTGGGCCACCGCCACGAACTTCGCCTTGCCGGTCGGGAACGCCTCACCATAGAGGAAGCGCGTGCCCGGATGGTCCGGAGTCGGGCACGGCCACTGGATTCCGCCCGTCTCGAGCCGCGCATATGACAGCCCCCCGATGGCGGGCCAGAGGCCGGCCATCTCGTCGAAGATCTGCGACGGGTGCGTGAAGTCGAAGCCCTCCGAGGGTACCCCGAGTCTGCGCGCTGCTCGCTTGGCCAGCTCGCAGGTGATCCACCAGTCCGGCCTGGCCTGCCCGGGCGGATCAATGGCGCGCCGCACGCGCTGGATCCGCCGCTCGGAGTTGGTGAAGGTGCCGTCCTTCTCGGCGAACGCCGCCGCGGGCAGGAAGACATGGGCGAGGTCGGCGGTCTCGTTGAGGAAGAGGTCCTGGACGATCAGGCAGTCGAGCTGGCGGAATGCCTTCTCGACGTGGTGGAGGTCAGGCTCGGACAGCAGCGGGTTCTCGCCGACGACGTACATGGCGCGGATCGAGCCGTCGATGCACCCCTCCGTCATCTCGGTGACGACCATTCCGGGCGTGGCGGGCGGCCGCGTCCCCCACGCGCGCTCGAATCGGGTGAGGCTCGCCGGCGAGTAGTCGGCATAGCCGGGCAGGTTCGTGGGAATGGCCCCCGCGTCGCCGCAGCCCTGGACATTGTTCTGACCGCGGAGCGGCGAGATGCCCGAGCCCGGAAAGCCCATCTGCCCCGCCACCAGCGACAGGTTCAGGAGCGCATGCGCGTTCGCGGTGCCGTTGGTATGCTGGGTGATGCCCATGCCCCAGATGAGGCACGAGCCCGCGAAGGCCGGCCGAGCGTACCATCGCGCGGCCTGGGCTATGGCGAGCCCGGGCACGCCGGTGATGCGTTCCGCGTAATCCAGGGTATAGGGTTCGAGCGAGGCGGCCCAGGCCTCGAATCTCTCTGTGCGCGAGCGGATGAAGTCCGGGTTGGCCAACCCCTCGTCGAGAATCACCTTCGCCATGGAATTGAAGAGCGCCACATCGGTGCCGGGCCGCTCCTGTATCCAGAGGTCCGCCTGGTCGCAGAGCTCGATGCGCTTGGGATTGATCACGATGAGCCTGGCGCCGCGGCTCACCGCCTTGCGGAGACGGATGGCGATGACGGGGTGATTGGCCGAGGCGTCCGCACCGACGACCATGAGGCATCCGGCCTCTTCATAGTCCTGGTAAGAGTTCGACGTGGCGCCCGAGCCCATCGAGGTCAGCATGGCCTCGACCGAGGGCGAGTGGCAGAGCCGCGTGCAGTGGTCCACGTTGTTCGTGCCCATGACGACGCGCACGAGCTTCTGGATGGCGTAGCCGTCCTCGTTGGTCGCCTTGGCCGAGGCGAAGGCGCCGAATCGCCCACGATGACGCGCGAGCCCGTCCGCCGCGATCTCGAGGGCCTCGTCCCATGAGGTCTCGACCCAGGTCCCGTCACGCCGGACCATGGGCGAGGTGATCCGGTCGCGCGAGTGGATGAATCCTGTGCCGAAACGTCCCTTGACGCAGAGGGTGCCGATGCTGGAATGATTTGCCGGGACGTCATCGGCCATCACCGCGAGACGACCGTCCTGTCTCACGTGGAGCCGTATGCCGCAGCCCACGCCGCAGTAGGGACACGTCGTCTCGACGTCGCGGACGATCGGCGCGGGCTTCTCCTTGGGCCGGAGCGCTCCGGTGGGGCAGGTCGCCACGCACTGGCCGCACGAGGTGCAGATCGACGACGCCATCAGCCCATCGGCGACCACGCCGACGCGGGCATCGTGGCCGCGGCCGATCATCGAGATCGCGCCGATGTGCTGGACCTCGGCGCAGGCCGTGGTGCAGCGCCCGCACAGGATGCACGCCTCACGGTCGAGGACGAAGAAGCTCTTGGACTCGTCCACTGCGAAATGATGGTGAGGCGCATGGCTCGGCGCGGCGAGCCCGTGGTGGCCTGCAGCCTCGCCCACCTGTCCGAAGCCGTTGCGGTCGACTCCCGGGGTGAGCATGGACCACGTCAGATCGAGAACGGCCCGGCGCGTCTTCACCGCGTCGGGGTGCTGCGTCCGGACGATCATGCCATCGCGGGCGGGCAGGTGGCAGGCGGCGGGGAGACCACGCTGGCCTTCGACGTGGACAAGACAGGTGCGGCAGGCGCCGAGCGGCGGGCGGTCGGGATCCTTGCACAGCTGGGGCAGCGGAAGGCCGAGGCGGTTGACGGCGTCCAGCACCGTGGCGCCCGCGGGCATCTCGACCGCTGTGTCGTCGATCGTCAGGTGGAGGCTCATGGGATTCCGCGCATTCCGGCCGCGCCCGATTCTCCGGGGGCGGCCCGGCTAGTCCCTGATCCAGGACTCCGCGAGCGGTACCTCCGGAGCAACCGGGCGCCCGGATGCCCGGTCCTCCGAGGTGGGCGCGAGCTGGACCAGCCGCTCCACCTCGGCCTGACGGTAGAGCCGCTGGCGCTTGATCCCTTGGCGATAGCTCTTGAGGAAGCCGCGGCTCACATAGGCATAGAGGGTTTCGCGCTTGATGCCGAGCACGGCCGCCGCCTCTTCCCCCGTCAGGTACTGCTCGCCGTCGAGGATCACCATCGCGTCTCCATCTTAACAGCCCGGGCGCCGCGCCATCCAACTGAGTCTTGTTGAATCAATGTAAATCAACTATAATCAATTAGCGGCAATGGAAGCCCACTTTTGCTCCGACACGGGAGGGCAGACATGGACCAGACATGGAAGACGGGGCTCGAGGACGTCATCGCGGCGCGGTCGGCGATCTGCTGCGTGGATGGCGAAGCGGGGCGGCTCTACTATCGCGGCTACGAGATCGGTGATCTCGCCGCGTCGGCCGGCTTCGAAGACGTGACGCACCTGCTTTGGTTCGGTGAGCTGCCGACGGCGGCCGAGCGCGCGGACTTCAACGCCCGGCTCGACCAGTCCCGCGGGCTCCCGGCCGAGGTTGCGGCTCTGTTGCGCTCGCTGCCGCGCGACTGCCACCCGCTGGACGCCCTGCGCACCGCCGTGTCACTGGCGGCTGCCCGCGATCCCGACGCCCGATCGAGCGACGAGGGGGCGAATCTCCGCAAGGCGTTCCGGCTCATGACGCTCCTGCCGGAGACGGTCGCCGCCTGGCAGCGCATCCGCACCGGCCACGAGCCTCTGGCCCAGGGGCCCGCCGGTTCGCACGCCGCGCGCTTCCTCTACCAACTCGGCGGGCGGCAGCCGTCCCCCGAGGTCAGCCGGACCATGGACATCGTGCTGACGCTCCACGCGGACCACGAGTTCAATGCCTCGACCTTCGCCGCCCGCGTGGCCGTTGCCACGATGGCCGACCTCCATGCCGCCATCGTCTCGGCCATCGCCACCCTCAAGGGACCGCGGCACGGCGGGGCGAACGACGACGTCCTGGCCATGCTGCATCAGATCGAGGATCCGGCCCGGGCCGAGGCCTTCGTCGAAGCCCGCATCGGTGGACGCGCCGGCTTGTCGAAGCGCGAGCGGAGCAATCCCTCGATGCGGGTGCCCGGCTTCGGCCACCGCGTCTACAAGGTGGACGATGCCCGCGCGCGGGTGCTCCGGAGCATGGCCAAGGAGATGGCCGCCGCCACCGGGCGCGAGCGCCTCTTCGAGGTGGCCGAGGGCGTGTACGAAGCCATGCGCGCGCGGACCACGCTGCCGGTCAACGTGGATTTCTTCTCCGCCGTCGTGTACGACGCCCTCGGTATCCCGCCGGATCTCTGCACGTCGATCTTCGCGGTCGGGCGGATCGCGGGCTGGTGCGCCCACGCCCTCGAGCAGTACGCGGACAATCGCCTCATCCGTCCCCGCGCGGACTACGTGGGCCCGGCCCCGCGGCCCCTCGCGCCGGCGCCCGCCTAGAGGGAACCGGGGAAGTCGCGAAGGGCGGAGAGTATCGAGAGCGGCGCGGCCTGGCCCAGCCCACAGAGAGACGCGAGGCGCACGACCTCCGAGAGCTCGCGTACCGCGGCGCCGTCAGGGGCGGCTGGGGCATCGAGCCAGTCGCGGAGCCGGGCCGTTCCCTCGCGGCAGGGCGTGCACTTGCCGCAGGACTCGCGGGTGTTGAAGTCGAGGAGCGTGCGGATTACCTCGCGGATCGAGACCGTCTCGTCCAGCGCCACCACGCCGCCCGTCCCCGGGTTCACGCGGCCGCCGGGCATCAGGGGCTCGTCGAGATCGCGTGGGGGCACGATGACGCCCGATGGGCCGCCCAGGACCACGCCGCTCAGGGCATGCCCCCCGAGCAGGCCCCCGCCTATGCGCTCGACGAGATCGCGCAGGGTGGCGCCCATCTCCACCTCGGCCAGACCGGGGCGCGCGAGGTGCCCGGAAAGGCCGAAGCACTTGGTGCCGTGACCCTGGCCGAGCGATGTCCACCAGTCGGTCCCGCGCGCGACGATGAGCGGTACCGCGAAGAGCGTTTCGACGTTGTTGATGACGGTCGGCCTGCCGAAGAGGCCCGCCTCCGTCGGGAAGGGCGGCTTCGGGCGGGGCACGGCGCGCCGGCCCTCGAGTGACTCCATCAGCGCTGTTTCCTCCCCGAGCACGAAGCCGCCTGCGCCCCGGCGGATCTCGACGTCCATCGAGACGTCGCTGTCGAGCACGCGGGGACCGATCAAGCCCCAGCGCCGGGCGCTCTCCAGCGCCTGCGACATGCGCTTGGCCGAGAGATGGGCCTCGCCGTGGATGTAGAAGTACACGCGGCTCGCGCCGGCCGCATAGGCCGCGAGCAGCGCGCCTTCGAGCAGCCGGTGGGGATCACCTTCCATGAGATGCCGGTCCTTGAAGATGCCCGGCTCGCCTTCCTCTCCGTTGACGATGAGATATTTGGGCGAGCCCGGGGCCTTCCGCGCGCCCTCCCACTTGAGCGCTGCGGCGAAGTAGGCGCCGCCGCGCCCGCGAAGGCCCGCCGCTTTGACGGTCTCGATGACGGCTTCGGGCCGGCGGGTCTCGAGGGCCGCGGCCAGCGCGGCATAGGAGCCACGCCTGATCGCGTCCGCGATATCGCCGGGGGCCACGATTCCGCAGCGCGCCGTGAGCTCGCGGCGCTGATGCGCGAGGAAGTCCACGACACCGGGATGGGGCTCGAGGCGATCCGCCGCGACGGCATCGAGCAGCGCCGGGATACGGTCTGCCGTGGCATGAGGCAAATGCCGGCCTTCGCCGCCGGGCGAGGCGACGGTGACGATGGGAGCGGCCCAGCACATCCCGTCGCATCCTGCCGTCACGACTCGCGCGGCGAGCCCCCGGCGCGTGATTTCCTGCGTGAGCGCGCGCAGCGTGTCGGCGACCCCCACGGCGAGGCTGCACGAGCCCACGCCGACCATGAACGTAAGCTCGTGATGAGCGAGGGACTCGGCGTAACGCGAGAGCTCCGCGAAGCGGCCCGTTCCTTCCCGCATGCCGGAACCCTCGCTCGTTGAAGGGAGCAGGGCGGGATGAGCGGGAGCGGAGAGAAGATGATGGACCTCGTCGAGGCTCACGCGTCCGTGGCACGCTCCATCCACTTCCACCACCGGCGCCACCGAGCAATTGAAAGCGCAGTCGAGGGGTTCGAGCGTTACGTCTGGCCCGGCGGCCGCGGTCAGCGCGTGCAGGAGATCAAGACCACCGCGAATCCTGCATGACACGCCGGTGCACACCCGCACCACCCGCGCCGACGGCTCGACCAGCCGGAACTCCGGATAGTGAGTGACGACGCCGTATGCCTCGGAGAGCGGGACGCGCAGATGGGCGGCCACCTCGGCGAGCGCCTCGGCCGGGATCCAGCGCACATCGTGCTGGACGGCCTGCAGGGCGGGCAGGAGCCAGGTGCGCTCCCTGGGAAAAGCGTGGACCGTCCCGTGCCAGTCGCTCACCGGGCCGTCGGGACGGGATCGGCAAGGTGCGCCTCCGCGAACCCCTTCTTGCGAAGGAGGCAGGAGTCGCAGAGTCCGCAGGCGCGGCCATCGGCCTCTGGCTCATAGCAGGACCAGGTGAGCGAGAGATCCACGCCGAGCTCATAGGCGCGGGCGACGATCTGCGCCTTGGTCAGCGTAATGAGCGGCGCGTGGATGCGGAAGCGGCTCCGCCCCTCGACGCCGGCCTGTGTCGCCAGGTTCGCCACGCGCTCGAAGGCCTCGATGAACTCCGGCCGGCAATCGGGATAGCCGGAGAAATCGATGGAATTCACCCCAATGAAGATGTCTTCAGCTCCCAGCACTTCGGCCCACGCCAGCGCGTGAGACAGGAAGATGGTGTTTCGCGCGGGGACATAGGTGATGGGAATCCCCTCGCCCATGGCTTCATCGCTCCGTCCCTTGGGCACGGCGAGGTCGCTGGTGAGAGCCGAGCCTCCGATGGCGCGGAGGTCGAGGCGCAGCGTGAGATGCTGGCGGGCGCCGAGGGCCGCCGCGAGCTTCGCGGCCGATTCGAGCTCGCGCGCATGACGCTGGCCATAGTCGAACGACAGCGCGAAGCACTCGTAGCCCTCGGCGAGCGCCACGGCAAGCGCGGTGGCGGAATCCAGACCGCCGGAGAGGAGGACGACTGCGCGCCGCGCCACTACACGCCCCGCTTTGCACCCCAGAGCAGAAGATGCAGGCGCGGCGAAAAACGGAAACCGTGACGCTTGCACGCTTCGGCAATCCGGGGTGACCTCTCGAGCAGCTCCTCGCGGCGCACCGCCTCAGGTTGCAGGAGGATGCGGCCACGGGGCAGGGCAAAGCGCTCGGCAAGCTGTAGGACCTCGGTGACCTCGCTCTCGTCGGCGACCACGAACTTCCACCACGCCTCGCGCGAGAGAAAGCCGCGGATGGCGTCGGGACGGATGCGCCTGGCCTCGGCCACGCCTGAGCCCGCCAGCTTGAGGGAGACGTTCCACTGTATGGCGCGATCGACGCCGACGGGGGGCGGTAGCGTGCCCGACGTCTCGACTTCGATGGCAAAGCCCGCGCTGCCGAGCGCCCGGAGGAGCGGCACGAAGAGAGGCGACTCGAGAGGCTCTCCGCCCGTGAGCACCAGGCGCCGGCAGGGGAAGGCCGAGGCCTCCTCGACGAGGGCGTCGAGGTCCACGACTCGTCCGGCATCCTGATCCCACGAATACTTGGTGTCGCACCAGGAACAGCCGACCGCACAGCCCTGGAGTCGCACGAAGACCGCCGGGAGGCCGGCGGTGACGCCCTCCCCCTGGATGGAGAAAAAGACCTCGGCGACGCGGCCGGTGGAAGCGGAGATGCTCACGTTCCGCGCCGCGAGATGGAGCTGCCGCAGGCCGGAGTCTCGCGGATGGCGACACGCTCGAGGGTGATGCCCGTTGGCAACTGCTCTTCCAGGCGTCTCCAGGCCTCGCGCGTGAGGATCTCCGCGGTCGGCTGTCCCTCGAGAAGCACGATGCGATCCGGAGCCTCGTGCTGGACGGCACGGATTGCCGGACCCAGCGGGTCACCGGCGGCCAGCAAGGTCGCGTGATCCCAGAGATCGAGGACGGCCTTGCGAACCACGTCGCGCAGATCGTCGAAGTCCATCACCATGCCGAGTTGGTTGAGCGTCGGGCTGCTCACCGTCACCTCGAGGTGATAGGTGTGGCCGTGCAGCCACGCACATTTGCCGGGATGCCCCGCTATCCTGTGCGCCGCGTCGAAGACGTAGCTGGTGCTGAGATACATAGTTGCCGGAAATCGTAGCACGAGTTTCGCGGCCGGCCGTTTTCGTAAGCTTGATGAGCAGTGAGCTTCGCGACCTCTCTGCTGGACTCCCGCCCAGCCTGCGAAGACCGCCACCTCGACACCGACGTGCCGCCGCATCCTGCTGCCGTCGAGCCACCCGGCTGGATCGCCGACCTGGGCGCGCGCCACCGCAATCTCGGAGGGGAGCCGCGGCCTCATCCTCCAGGAGATGCAGGGGCTGCCGGTGATGCGCCCGGCGGGTGGATGGTCCCTGCTCGTGGACGGGAGCGGTCTTGGCCTGACGGGCGTCGACATGTCCCGACGTCTATTCGATCAGGCGCGCATCGCCGCTGACACCCATGAGCGGCCGGGGCGAGGTCAACGGTGCCAGTTCCTCAGGCTGGTGTTCGCCAACGAGTCGCTGGAGCGGCTCCGCGGTATCGGCGCCAGGGCGCGCCGCGCGTGGTCCATTTGAGCGGCGCGCGAGAAAGGTCTTGCCGCTCCGGGAGGGCTCTGCTATCTAATGATGCAGTCGAAAGGAGGCGCCCATGGCTATGAGCCTGACCGACTCACTCAAGCACAATCGTTACAGCGTCGTCTCTGTGGACAAGGCCGCGGGCCGCCTGCGCATCAAGAGCGAGGCCGATGTGTGCAGTGAGTTCGGCTGCGGGGAGGCCGAGATCGTCACCGACGAGGGGCGCAGCCGCGACCTCGCCGAAATCAACCCCGGCGACATCGTCGTGCTCGAGCATTCCAACGGCCAAGCGATGGAAATCCGCGTCGTCCGCCGCGTCTTCGACGAGTACTCCAGCCCCGAGTGGTAGTCCGCGTCTGACCGGCCGCCCCGCATACGGGCGGAGTTGGCCGGCTTTCAGCGCTCGTTGATTCGCCATCGCCGGAACACGTAGCTCGCGTCTGACTCCGTGTGACCCTCCGCGATCAACCGGGCGCCTTCCAGCGAAAAGAGCCGCTTCACACCTTCGTGCTCTGACAGATCGATGCGCACATCTGTCATGGTGACGAAGATCTCGTCCGCTATCCCGGCGTCGTGAAAGGCGTCGAGGATCGTCGCCCCGCCCTCGCAATCGAGGTACCGCACGGCGAACTCCGCGCGGAGCCTCCGGTGGGCACGAACGAGCTCCGACGGGCCGAGGCTCTCCTCGCCCTCGATCACGAGTGTGACACCCCTTCGCTGGCTGCCCCGCGCGCGGAGCCGGCGCGCGCCATGCTCCGTCGTGATCACGAGGACCTCGACCCCCGGCGTATTGAACAGGCGGGCGTCCAGGTCGATGTCACCGCTTTGCGTGTAGACGACTTGCAGGGGAAGGCGGCGCAGACCCTGACTCGCCCTGAACCGCTCGAGAACTTCCCCGAGGTCACTGCCGGCATGACCGAGTGTGCCGATGAGGCCAGGCTGATCCCGTATGGTCTGCGCCCCCACCGAGACCGCGTCGGCGCAGGCGCGCAGATACCGCATGAGCTGCACATCGGCGCGGCGCCCGGGCCGCGTGAAGTCGCCGCCGGCTATGGCACGGATCGGATCGTCATCCGGACCACGCCGTGTCCACGCGATGATCCCGTTCCGCGACGTGATCACATTCGAGTAGATCCATGGCCGATCGGGCCACGGGGGCGGGAAGCCCAGCGGCTCCAGGCGGTCCGGGTCCGGCGACCGCGATCCGTACGGATAGCGGTGCTCGACATTGCGCTCCCACGAGATCCGCGCCTGGGTCACGCCGGCTCTCCGGCCTAGGCGATGCCGGAGTGGATGGTGACGGTGCCGAAACCCAAGCGGCGGTATTTCACGCTGCGGAGCCCAACGTCTTCCATGAGGGCCGCGAGCGCCGGCGGCGTGACGAAGCGATCGACCGATTGCGGCAGATAGGTATAGGCTTCGCGGTCGCCGCCCACCAGCGCGCCTACCCGCGGCACCACGTGATGAAAATACGCGCGAAAGAGAGGGGCCCAGCCGGGCAGGTCGGCCTGGGTGATCTCGAGTGCCACGACGCGGCCCCCCGGACGTGAGACGCGGCGCATCTCGGCCAGTCCCTGCCTGAGATCGGCGAGATTGCGCAGGAGGAAGGCCGAGGTGACGAAGGCGAAGGTTCGCGCTTCGAACGGCAGCGCGAGGGCATCGGCTTCGACGAACCGGATGCGGCCGCCCCTCTCTTCGCTGCGGCGCTTGGACTCGGCGATGGTGAGCATGCCGTGGGCGAAGTCGGCTCCCACGATCGTGCGGTGCCGATGGATCTCGCCCAGCTCCAGCGCCAGATCTCCCGTGCCTGTCGCGAGATCGAGACCGGGGCCGTCCGGCGACGGGATGGTCTCGCGCGCCGCCACCCGGCGCCACGCGTGGTGCATCCCGAAGGTCATGAGCCCGTTCATCAGGTCGTAACGCCCGGCGATGCGCGAAAACATCTCGCTGACGAAGCGCGCTTTGCCCGGCCCCTCGCCCAGCCCGCCGCTCACAGCATGCGCCCGCCGAGGACGGCCGCGAAGAGGATGACCGCAATATAGCCGTTGATGTTGAAGAACGCGATATCGAGTCGCGAGAGATCGTCCGGAGAGACCAGGGAATGCTCGTAGACGAAAAGTCCCGCCACCACCACCACCCCCGCCCAGTAGAGCCATCCGAGCCCCGTCATCAGGCCCAGGACCACGAAGGCGGCGACGGTCAGCAGATGGCAGATTCGCGCACAGAGGAGCGCCGCGCCGATGCCGAAGCGCGCGGGGTAGGAATGCAGATGTGTTCGCCGGTCGAAGTCGACGTCCTGGCAGGCGTAGATGAGGTCGAAGCCCGCGATCCAGACCGTCAGCGCGAACCAAAGAACGAAGGCGGGCGGCTCGAAGGCGCCGCGCACGGCGATCCAGCCGCCGGCGGCGGCGATGCCGTCGGTGAAGCCGAGAATCCAATGCGAAGTCCAGGTAAAGCGCTTCGTGTACGAGTAGCCGATCAGGAAGAGGGCTGCCCAGGGGGCGAGTCTGAAGCAGAGCGGGTTGAGCATCCACGCCGCGAGCGCCAGCACTACGCCGGAGACGACGACGGCCAGCATCATATGCCATGGGCGGAGCAGCCCTGCCGGCAGGTGCCGCCCCGCCGTGCGCGGGTTGGCGGCGTCGATGAGGCGGTCGGCCAGGCGATTGACGCTCATTGCCAGGGTGCGCGCGGCGGCCATCGCCAGCGTGACCCAGACGACCACGCGCCAGCCGGGCCAGCCGCCCGCCGCCAGGACCATCGCCACGTAGGCGAAGGGCAGGGCGAAGACGGTGTGCTCGAACTTGATGGCGTCGAGGAAATGTCTCAGCGTTCGGGGCACTACAAACCGTACTCTTGCCAGCGCCGGGTGACGAGCGCCCGGGTCTCCTCGTTCATCAGGATCTCCTGGGGCCACGGCTGGCCGATACCGTCGTCCGCGGTCTTCTCCGTGGCGTCGATGCCCATCTTGCCGCCGAAGCGGTGACGGAGCGCCGCGTGGTCGAGGTCGTCGGTGGGGCCGTCCACGACGACGATGTCGCGCTTCGGATCGACATTGCCCGTGGCGCGCCAGGCGACCTCGGAGAGATTCTGGACGTCGACGTGCTCGGAGACGACGAGGATGTTCTTGGCGAGCATCATGAGCCCGAGTCCCCAGAGAGCGTACATGACCTTGCGCGGCTGCCCGGGGTAGCGCTTCTTGATCGAAACGATGACGAGATTGTGGAAGACGCCCTCGGCGGGCATGTTCATGTCCACGACTTCGGGCAGCATGAGCCGGATGATGGGCAGGAAGATGCGCTCGGTCGCCTTGCCGAGCCAGTAGTCCTCCTGGGGCGGCCGGCCGACGATAGTCGTGGGATAAATGGGCTGCCGGCGGCGCGTGACCGCCTTCAGATGGAAGACCGGGTATTCGCGCGCCAGCGAGTAGTAGCCCGTGTGATCGCCGAAGGGGCCCTCGACCCGGCGCTCGGCCGGGTCCACCGTGCCTTCGAGGATGATCTCGGCCTCGGCCGGTACGTCCACGTCCACCGTCCTGCACGTGACCATCGGAACGCCCGCCCCCCGCAGCCAGCCGGAAAAAACCATTTCGTCGATGCCCGGCGGCAGCGGAGCGGAGGCGGAGTAGATGGACGCGGGATCGCCTCCGAGCGCGATGGCCACCTCCATGGGCTTGCCGCGCTCCTGCGCCACGCGCTCGTGCTCGGCCGAGCCCTTGTGGATCTGCCAGTGCATGCCGAGCGTCCGGTCGTCGTAGATCTGCAGCCGGTACATGCCGACATTGCGCGAGCCCGTGGCCGGATCGCGTGTGAAGACCATGGGGAGCGTGATGAAGCGTCCGGCGTCGCCCGGCCAGCACTGGAGCGCCGGCAGCGTGGCCAGGCTCGGGTGGTCCGTCTCGACCACTTCCTGACAGGGCGCGGAGCGCACCCGCTTGGGGCCGGCCTTGGCGACGTCGAAGAGATCACCCAGCTTCCTGAGCTTGTCGAAGAAGGAGCCCGGCATCCGGAGATCGAGGAGCTTGGCCACCCGGACGGCGAGATCATCCAGGCGCTCGACACCGAGGGCCGCCGCCATCCGCGCCGGCGAGCCGAAGGCGTTGATCAGCACCGGCATGTCGAAGCCTTCGACATTCTCGAAGAGGAGCGCCTGATTACCCTCGGCAGGGCCCTTGGAGACGCGGTCGGTGATCTCGGCGATCTCGAGGTCGCGCGAGACGCCGGCCCGAATGCGCTTCAGGTGGCCGTGCTTCTCGAGGTGCACGACGAATGAGCGGAGATCGTCGAAAGCCACGGCCCCTACTCGTGGTACCAGAGCTTGACGAGCCAGCCGGCGATGAACGGGAAGGCCAGGCTGGGGATGATCCGCACCAGCACGAATCGCCAGCCCATGAGCGGCGCTTCCCAGGCGATGATGCGCTGAACCCCGAAGAGCGACCACGACGTCATGTAGGCGACGAGCGGCCCCAGCGCCATGCCGGAATTGGCGAGCACGACGAGAAGCGGCACGCTCACCATGGGCCCGCCCGGTGTGAGCACGCCCGCGACCGAGGCCATTGCGATGGCGCCCATGCCCGATTGCTGGCCGAAGAAGCGCGCCACCTGATCCTGGGGGATCAGCACCTGCAGCATGCCGGCCAGGATGAGGGCAGGGAGGAGGCGCGGCAGAATGAACCAGATCATGCTGAGGCCGCTCTTGGCGCCCAGCAGGGGCAAAGAGGGATCTTTCCAGTACGCGGCCCCGGCGGACACGACGGCTAAGGCGATCAGAACAAAGGCGGAAAGATCGAGTGAAAAACCTCGCGGCATGCGGGCATTATACGCCAGGCCCTAGGCTATACTAATCGGGAGCCGCAGTAACGCGGCCTCTCTCATGCGACTGACGATCAGAACGAAACTCACCGTCCTCGTGCTGGCCGTGCTGCTGCCGCTCCTTGTGGCCGCCGGCGCCAGGTTCTGGAGCGACATGTCCGACGGACGGCGTGTCGGCTACCAGAGCCAGCTCGATACGGCGCATGTCATCGCCGGTCGGCTGGACGAGATGCTGGCGGGTCAGATCGAGAGTCTCCTCGCCCTGGCGAGTTTCCGCAGTCTCGAGAGCATCCAGGATTCGGATCTCGAGATACTGGCCACGCGTGTGCGGGAGCGGCATCCCTTCATGCGCCGTCTCGTCGCGGTCGGCCCGGACGGGCGCGTGCTGGCGACGAGCGGCACCCGCGAGACGGAGCCGAAGTTCGGCCCTCAGGAGGTCGTCGAGTCGGTGATGCGGCGGGGGGAACCCGAGCTGGTCGGTCCGCAGGCGAGTGCGGCCGATGGGCGGCAGGTCGTCGCGCTGATGGTTCCGGTGCAGGACCGCCAGGGCAAGTTCGTCGGAGTCGTGGGTTCCGAGATCGACCTCGAGATGCTCTCGCGCTTCCTCAATGCGCTGCCGCTCGGCCGGGAGCAGACCGTCGCGGTCGTGACGCCCGGCGGCGACGTGCTGGCCCGCTCGCTCAGCCCGCATGAGTTCTTCGACCGGCCGCTCCGGGGTGTCGCCGAAGCGGGCGCGCTGATACGCGGTGGTGGAGGCACTGCGGAGTGGGTCGCGCAGGATGGCGTGGCGCACCTGACCGGGGCTGCCGGCATGACGCGCGCACCGTGGCTCGTCATGGCCGCGATGCCGAGTAGTGCCGCTCATTCTCCGGCGGCCGGGCGGCTCCAGGGTGATCTGATCGGTCTCGGCGCGGCCACGCTGGTGGCCCTGCTGGTGGCCTGGCTGATCGGCCACTGGATGCAGCGGTCGGTTGGCGCGCTCGCGCAGGGTCCCCCGCACTTCGAGATGGAGCAAGAGCCGTCAACCACGCCTTCGACCAGCGACGAGGTGAAGGAGGCGGCCGCCAGGTTCGGTGGCGCCGCCGAAGAGCAACGAGAGACGCACTCGGCTCACGACGACCGTCAGCGTCGCCTGCGGGCGCTGGCCGATGTCAACATGGCGCTCTCGCAGCAGCTCGAGCTCAAGCCGCTCCTCGTGCAGATCACCCAGGCCCTCGCCCAGCTCACCGGCGCGGGCAGCGTCGTCTTCTGGGAGGTTGACGTGCCACGCGGCCTGCTCGTGCGCCGGGCCTGGACGTCGACCCCGTCCATTGGCCCCGATGAGCTCCCCGAGTCGGTGGGACTCGACTCGGGCGGCGCCGGATGGGTCGCCACCAACCGGCGGCCGCTCTTCGTCGAAGACATAACGCCGGACGAACGTATCCGCTCGCGGCGATGGGCAATCGGGCACGGACTTTTGTCCTTTGCCGGTGTCCCGGTCGTTTCGGGCGAGGATCTCCTGGGCGTGCTCACCCTCAATCTGCGGCGCGAGGATCACCCGAGCGAAGACGACCGTGAGCTCCTGACGTCGTTCGCGTCGCAGGCTGCCGTGGCCGTCCGCAATGCCCGGCTTTTCGCCGAGGCGACGCGCCGGCGCCGCGAGGCCGAGGAGCTCGCCCAGGTGGCGCGAATGCTGACGGAGAGCCTGGACGTGAGCGAGGTCGCCGACCGGGTCGTCCGGAGCGTGCTGCCCATCTTCGGCGTCGATGCGGCCGGGCTGCGCCTCATGCGCCCCGACGGCAAGCTCGAGGCTATCGCGTGGGCCGGCTCGGCGATCGGCTTCTTCCAGCCGGGCCACGTGCTCGGGCCGGGGGACGGGCTCGTGGCGCGAGCGGTTCGCGAGGGGCACGCCGTCTTCACGCGCGACGTTTTCGAGGACCAGAAGCTGACCCTCACCGAGGACCTGCGGTCGAGGCTCGAGGAGTCGGGGACACGGGCGCTTCTGGCGGCCCCTCTCCGCGCCAAGGGCGAACTCATCGGAGTGCTCGCCGTCGCCTCGCGGACCATCCACGATTTCACCGAGGACGATGCGAATCTCCTTCAGGCCTTCGCCGACCAGGCGGCGCTGGCCATGCAGAACGCGCGGCTGTACGGCGAAGCCACGCGGCGGCAGCGCGAGTCGGAGGAAGTGGCCCGAGTCGCGCAGACGCTCACCGGCAGCCTGGACGTGGACGACATCGCCCAGCGCATCGTCGCGAGCGTGCTGCCGGTTCTGCACGCGCTGTCCCTGGGCTTCCGCTTGCTTCAGCCCGACGGCTCGCTCAAGGTCATTGCGGAAGGGCAGGGCGAGGGAGTTCAGTCCATCTACGGCCTTGTCATGCCGGCCGGCTACGGAATCTCGGGGAGGGTGGTGGCGGACGGTCGCCCGGTCGTCACCGCCGACGTCTTGAACGATCCGGCCATCCTGCTCACACCCGAGATGCGCCAGCTCGCCGAGAGCTCGAACATCGGGGCCTTTCTCGCCGTGCCGCTGCGCCTCCGGGACCAGGTGATCGGCGTTCTCTCGGTCGCGGACACGAGGGGGAGGCGCTTCACGGACGATGAGACCGCGCTGCTCCAGATCTTTGCCGATCAGGCGGCGCTCGCGCTCGACCACACGCGCCTGCACGCGCAGACGCGACAGCGCCTGCGCCACGTCGAATACATCCGTGAGGTCATCGAGCAGATTCTCGTCCCGTTCACGCTCGATGAGCGCCTCAGCCTGATCGCCCGCAAGGTGGCGGAGCTCTTCGACGCCGATCTCGCTCTGGTCGGCCTCAAGCCGGAAGGCAAGGATCATCTCGTGATCCGAGCGGGATATGGACTCGCCCCGGGCGAGCTCGGAGAGACCATCGATTTGGGCGTGGGCGCGCTGGGGCTCGCCGCCTCCAAGCGCGAGGGCGTGCTGGTCAACGACTACGCGTCGTGGCCCGGACGCATACGTCACCGCCCCACGCGGCAGAGCCACGAACATTTGCGGGCCACCATCGCCTATCCGCTCCTGATCCGCGGCGAGATCATCGGCGCCTTGTCGGTCGCATACCTCGGCGATCAGGACCGGCGCTTCGGCCCCGAGGATCTGGATCGCCTTGCCACGCTCGCCGCGCCGGCCGCGCTCGCGATCGAGCACAGCCGTCTCTTCGATGAGCTGGCCTCGCGCGTCAAGCAGCTGCAGGAAACCCAGGCGCAGCTGGTGCAGGCCGGAAAGCTCTCCGCGGTCGGTCAGCTTGTGTCAGGCGTCGCCCACGAGCTGAACAATCCTCTGTCGGTGGTCATCGGTTACGGGCAATTGCTCAAGGGCAAGCCGCTGCCGCCCGAGCTTCGGGGACCGATCGATCTGATCGTGGCTCAGGGTGAGCGCATGGCGAAGATCGTCCAGGGCCTGCTCCTCTTCTCTCGCCAGCGCAAGCCGGAGCGGGCGCCGGTGGACGTGCCGGCCGTCATCGACCAGACCGTGGCGCTCCGGACCACGCGGTTGCGTCTGTCCGGCATCCGCGTGGTCACCGAGTATGCGCCTGACGTGCCACCCGCCGAGGGCGACGTGCACCAGCTCCAGCAGGTGTTCCTGAATCTTCTGCTCAATGCCGAGCACGCCATCCTGGCCGGGGGCAAGGGCGACACCATCCGCGTCCGTGCTCGTGGGCGGGTCGAGGGCGACCGGCGCTGGGTGGTGGCCGAGTTCGAGGACAATGGCCCCGGCATTCCGCCCGAGGTCATGCCGCGCATCTTCGAGCCCTTCTTCACCACCAAGAAGGTGGGCGAGGGAACGGGGCTCGGCCTCTCGGTGTCCTACGGAATCGTCCAGCAGCACGGCGGTCGCCTGATGGGCGAGAGCGCGCCGGGCCGCACGGTCTTCACGGTCGAGCTGCCGACGACGCCGGTCGTCGAGCCCGCCGGCCCCGCGGCCCGAGCGCTTCCGGCTGGAGTGTTCGGATTCGGGCGGCGGGCGCTCGTGGTGGACGACGAGCCGGGCATGGTAGAGCTCGTGACCACGCTCCTCAAGGACACGGGCTGGCAGGTCGAGGTCGCCGCCACCGGGCGTTCCGCGCTCGAGCGCGTGCGCGCGACGCACTTCGACGTGGTGCTGTCGGATATCCGCATGCCCGACGGCAGCGGCGAGGAGTTCTACCACGCGGCCGTGCTCGATCAGCCTGGTCTGGCGAAGCGCTTCGTCTTCATGACGGGCGATACGGCCAATCCTGCGCCGTGGCGGTTCGTCGAAGAGGTCCAGGCGCCGGTGCTCGAGAAGCCATTCACCGCCGACAGCCTCTTCGCGGCTCTCGAGCGGCTGACCACCTTGACTTCCCGCACCGCCGGGGAGTAGAGGAAGAAGGTCATGACCAAAGCCGATCTCGTCGCCGCGATGGCCAAGGCCTCCGGGGGCAGCAAGGTATCGGCCGAGCGGGCGCTCGGCTCCTTCATCGTGAGCGTCTTCGACGCGCTCAAGAAGGGACGTCGCGTCACCATCGGCGGCTTCGGCACCTTCATGGTGAGCAAGCGTGTCGCTCGCGACGGCCGCAACCCGCGCACGGGCAAGGTCATCAGGATTCCCGCCACACGGGTGCCCCGCTTCAAGCCAAGTCGCTCGCTCAAGTCCGCCATTCTGTAGGCGGCGTCGCGCGGGGAGGAAGAGAGACCATGCGATGGCTGGCTGGCCTGCTCGCGGCTTCCGCGCTGCTCGGCGGCTGCGCTGGATGGTCCCAGACACCCTACAACCCGCAGCAGGCCTGCGACATCGTCGGAGGCTCTCTCACCGCCGACGGGCGCTGCCTCGCGGGCAACTAGGTGTCGTGGAGGCGCATGAGCCGGAACGACTCGGCCGCTTTCAGCCGGCGCTTGGCGCCCTGCTCGCGTGCCCAGCCCGTGATCATGTCGGTCGGATCCCAGGAACCCATCTGGGTCTTGTGTTCCTTGAGCGCGGCGATCTTGACGTCGAGCAGCTCCGAGATATCGATGTAGGTATCGGCCTGCGCCGAGCTGTGGATGAAGACCGACCGGACCTTGTGAGGCTCGAGTCCCTCGGCGAGGAGCTCCGGGAAGATCAGGCGGGTCTCCGCCGAGGGAAAGACGGCGTCGAGCGCGACATCGGATGCGGCCCGGTGGTCCGGATGGTTCATGTAGATGCTGCGGTAGAAGCGCATGGTCGGATCGCCGCACACTACCGCGTCGGGCTTGTGGCGGCGGATCATCCGTGTCAGCTCTCGGCGCAGCGCGAGCGAAGGCTCGAGCATCCCGTCCTCGTAGCGGAGGAAGACCACCTCGGCGATGCCGAGCACGCGGCAGGCCCGTCGCTGCTCTTCCTCGCGGATCGGCACCAGCTCCTCTCGCGTCATCTCCGCGGGGGTGTGCTCATTCGAGCCCGCGCCCCCGCTCGTGATGCAGACGGTGACGATCTCGCTGCCCGCGCGCGCCCATTTCGCCAGCGTGCCGCCCACGGTGAATTCCTGGTCGTCCGGGTGCGCGTGAATACTCATCGCCCGCTTGGGCGGGGGCGGCTCGCGGCGGACGGGCCGTGCGGATCTCCCGCGCTCTGGGACGCCGGGAGCCGCGGACTCGCCGTCGGCCTCCGGGGTCGTCACGGTGTCCGGCTCGGGCACATCGGGCGTGCGTGTCTCAGAGCTTCACGTCCATCGCGGCGAGGGTGGCCAGCTTTGCCTGGACCTGAGCCTTCGGCACGGCGCCGATTACTTGATCCGCGACCTTGCCGTCCTTGACGAAGAGAATGGTCGGGATGGAGCGGATCCCGTAGCGAGCTGCGAGGGCGGGCTGCTCGTCCACATTGACCTTCGCCAGGGTCACGCCACCGCTCGAGGCCGCCGCCAACTCCTCGAGCACTGGAGCAATGGCCCGACAGGGGCCGCACCAAGCGGCCCAGAAATCCACCATCCACACGCCCTCGGCTGCGGCCAGCGCTTCGTCGAAGGTCTGCTCCGTGAGATGCACGACGGCCTTCTCGGAGCCGGGGTATTCTTGCTTGGGGCTCATCACAGTTCCTCCTGTGTTTAAGATGTGCGCGTGGCGCAAAAGGATGCGGTCCGAGGTCGTGGGCTTCACCCGGTCTCACGCCGGCCCTGCAAGATCTGATTCCAGACCAGGGTTGGGGTGAGCGGTAGCGCGGTGATGCCGGCCGCCTGCGGGCCAAGCGCGTCGCAGATGGCATTGGCGATGGCGCCACCCAGGCCCGGGTTGCCGCACTCGCCCAGGCCCCTCAGGCCAAGGGGATTCGTCGTCGCCGCCACTTCGTGATAGAAGCCCTCGACCGGGGGCACGTCGGACGCATAGGGCAGGGCGTAGTCCATCAGCGTGCCAGAGAGGATCTGGCCGCCCCCGTCATACTCGAGCGTCTCGTGCAGCGTATTGCCGATGCCGAAGGCGACGCCGCCCACGAGCTGAGCGTCCACCAGGGCCGGGTTCACGGCGCGGCCGACATCCGCGCCGATGGTGATGCGCGAGAGCCGCACCGCACCGGTCTCAGTGTCCAGGTCGGCGATGACGCCCACCGCGCAGCCCGCGTAGGTGATCTTCGGGACGTTGAATGAGGCGCCGGCGGCGAGCCGCTGCTCCGCGGCGAGCTCGCCTAGGGTCACGCGCCGGCCTGATGCCGCGAGGACTCCCGAGACATATCCGACCTCCGCTTCCGGCACGCCCCATCTGGCCGCGGCCCTCGACCGGGCTTCTGCGATGAGCTTCGTCGCGGCCATGGCGGCCGCATTTCCCGCCGTCACCGTTCCTCGCGAGCCATAGGTGCCCACGCCGCTTTCCACGTGAGAGGTGTCGGCATGGCGCACGTCGAAGCGGTCGGCGGTGACGCCAAGAGACCCGCCCAGGATCTGCGCGAGCACGGTTTCGAGCCCCGGGCCCATGGACGAGGCGCCCGTATCCACGGTGAAGCGCCCGTCGGGCCGAGCTTCGAGATGGGCGGTCTCGAACGGACCGAGACCCGTCTTCTCCACGTAGACGGCGAGTCCGATGCCGCGCCTGAGCCCGGGGCGCGCATTGGCCGTCGCCTGCTCCCCGCGTGCCCGCTCGTAGTCCATGCGATGCAAGAGCTCCTCGAAGAGGGCCGGGTAATCGCCGGAATCGTAGACGGTGTTTGCGCCGAATGACTTGGTGCCGCAATCGTATGGCATCTCGTCAGCCCGGATCAGGTTGCGCCGCCTGATCTCCGCCGGATCGAGGCCGAGGCGCGCGGCCCCGAGATCCATGAGCCTTTCGCGCGCGAAATTGCACTCGGGCCGCCCGGGGGAGCGGAGCGTCCCCGCCGGCGTCTTGTTGGTCACCACGGACCAGAGATCGCAGTCATAGCTTGGCACGCGATACGGCCCCGGGAACAGCGCGGCGCCGAACTCCGCGGGCACCAGCGCGGCCGTGCGGACATAGGCGCCGATGTCCGCGTGGATCAGGGCTCGAAGGCCCAGGATGCGCCCGTCGCGATCGAAGCCCATCTCGACCTGATACTCGACCTGCCGCGCGTGGTTGGTCGCCATCAGGCTCTCCCGGCGCTCTTCGATCCACTGGACCGGACGGCCGAGCTTCATCGAGGCGAGCGGCACCAGGATGTCCTCGGGATAGAGCTCGCCGCGCACGCCGAACCCGCCGCCCACATCGACCTCGGTCAGCCGCAGGGCCCCCAGCGGGATGCCGAAGATCGGAGCCAGGATGCCGCGATTGATGTGAATGCACTTGGTCGATCCGATGAGGTGGAGCTCTCCGCCCCGGGGGTCGGGTGGGACCGCCACCAGGCCGCGCGTCTCGAGCGCCGCCGCGGTTTGCCTCGGATGGACGAAGCGCTCACGGATCACCACCTCTGCGGCATCGAGGGCGGCGGCGACGTCGCCGCTCCGCATGGTGATCACGGCGACGTTGTTGGATTCCGTGCCGGCGAAGAGCAGGGGAGCGGCGGGCGCCAGCGCCTGCGCCGCGGTGGCGCAGACCGGGAGCGGTTCGTAGACCACGTCGATGAGCGCGAGCGCGTCCTCCGCGATGTATCGATCATCGGCGACGACGAGGGCCACCGGCTCGCCCACGTAGCGGACGACGCCGCGGGCTATCGCGGGCTGGAGATAGCGCTGGGTTCCGGGAGGCGCGCCCACGCGGTTCGGGATGATGGCGCTCGCGGGCACGTCGGCGGCCGTGAGCACCGCGTGCACGCCGGGCAGATCGAGCGCACGCTTGGCGTCGATGGAGACGAGGCGAGCATGGGCGTGGCGGGAGCGCAGCACCGCCGCCTGCAGCATGCCGGGCATGCGCACGTCGGCAACGAATTGGCCGGCGCCGGCCGCGAGCCGGTCGCCCCCGAGGCGGTAGTGGGACTCGCCGATCACGGGATCATGTTTCGTAGATCGTCTTGAGCTCTGTCTCCGCCCACTTCACGGCGTCCTCGGCCTCCATGCCCTGGACGCCCGCGGTGCGGAACATCTTGAGCGGCTCGTCGATGCGACCCACATGGGGTTGGTCTCCCAGATCTTGGTCGAGCCCACGCTATAGCCCTCCTGGGACTCGAACCACTTGCCGTTGTTCTCCTTCTTGGCCGAGGGTGTTGTGGCGACCGATGCGACGAAGGGCATTGACTCCGGCCCGGGCGGTAGGGTACTGCTTCCCCTGGGAGGAATCAACATGCACGAGCGCATCTTCGGCATCGTTCCACCCATGACCACGCCGTTTCGGCCCGACGACACGATCGACGAGGGCGCCCTGCGGGCGGAGACGCGGTATTTGATCGAGACAGCGCGCGTGCATGGCCTCGCGGTCGGCGGGAGCACCGGCGAAGGGCACGCGCTCAGCACCGATGAGGTGCGGCGCCTCACCGCCGTCGTGACCGAGGAAGCCCGGGGCCGCGTGCCGGTCATCGTGGGCATCATCACCGACAGCACGGCCTCCGCGGTGGAGCGCGGGCTGGCCGTGAAGGACCTCGGGGTCGCGGCGCTCCAGGTGACGCCGGTCCACTACCTCTTCCGCCCGGACGACGACGCGATGGTGAAGCACTTCGACACGCTCGCCAGCCGGACGGGGCTGCATATCATGATCTACAACGTCGTGCCCTGGACCTACCTCTCGCCGCAGCTGCTCGACCGGATCATCCGCGCGGTGCCGGGCGTGATCGGCGTGAAGCAGAGCGCCGGGGACATGAAGCTCCTGGCCGACCTGCTCCTCCTCGCGGGGAACAGCGCGAGGATCATGAGTGCGGTGGATGCGCTGCTCTATCCCTCGTTCGCCCTGGGCGCGCACGGCGCCATCGCGGCCATCCTGACCGCGGCCCCGAAGCTCTGCGTCGAGCTCTGGGATGCCGTGCAGGCCGGCGACCACAAGCACGCGCTGGCGATCCACGAAAAGCTCCTGCCCATCTGGAATGCGATCTCCCAGGACAACCTGCCGGCCAACGTGAAGCATTGCCAGGAGCTCCAGGGCCGCGCGGCCGGCGTGCCGCGTGCGCCCATGCCGGCGACCTCGGCCGCCCAGGCGCCGCGAATTCGCGAGGCGCTCAAGAACGCCGGGCTCGTCTTCTAGCCGCCATGAAGGCGTCCATCCTGCGGCAGCCGGGACCGGCCGAGAACCTCAAGCTCGAGGAGGTGCCGGATCCCGTGGCGGGGCCGGGCGAAGCCGTGGTGAGGCTCAAGGCGGCCGCGCTCAACCATCGCGACGTGTGGATCCGGAGCGGCACCGGCGCGTACGCCGGCGGATTCAAGCAGCGCGTGATCCTGGGCTCGGACGGCGCCGGCGAGGTCCTCTCCGTGGGGACTGGAGGAGCGGCTTCGCTCGTCGGGCAGGCGGTCGTGATCAATCCCAGCCTCGACTGGGGCGAGGCCGACCTCGCGCAGGGTCAGAACTTCCGGATCCTGGGGCTGCCGGATGACGGCACGTATGCGCAGATGGTTCGAGTGCCCGCGTCGAACATCCACACGAAGCCGGCCGGGCTGTCCTTCGAGGAGGCCGCGGCCATTCCGCTGGCCGCGCTCACGGCCTATCGCGCCGTGGTCAGTCGCGCCCGCGTGCAGAAGGGCGAGACGGTGCTCGTGACGGGCATCGGCGGCGGTGTCTCCGCCTTCGCGCTCCAGATCGCGGCGCATCTGGGCGCCCGCGTGCTCGTGACTTCGGGCAGCGACGCGAAGCTCGCGCGAGCCCGCGAGATGGGCGCGGCGGGTGGCGCCAACTACCGGACGCAGGACTGGGCGCGCGAGATCGCGGCGCTGTCCAGTGGCGGGCCGGACGTGGTGATCGACAGCGTGGGCGGCGAGACCTTCGCCAGGTGCGTGGAGATCCTCAAGCCCGGCGGCCGCATCGCGAGCTTCGGCGCCACCACGGGCGCCGTGAAGGACTTCGTGCTCCGCAATCTCTTCTGGAAGCAGGCAACCCTGCTCGGCACCACGATGGGGAGCCCGCGGGAGTTCGCGGCGATGCTCGAGCTCTTCGGCCAGGGCGGCCTCCGCCCGGTGGTCGACAAGACGTTCCCGCTCAGGGATGCGGCGGCGGCCCATCGCCGCATGGAAGAGGCAGGTCAGTTCGGCAAGATCGTGCTCAGCACCGCCTGACGCGCCTCAGTCGACGACGCGATCCGCTCGCCGCACGAGCGACGGCGGGATCGTCAGCCCGAGGGCCTTCGCCGCCTTCGGATTGATCGCCAGCTCGAACTGGGTTGGCTGCTCGACGGGGAGGTCGCCCGGCCTGGCCCCCTTGAGAATCTTCTCGACGTACGCAGCCGCCCGCCGCCACTGCTCGACCGGATTCAGCCCGTAGGCCATGAGACCGCCGGCATCCACGAAATCGCCGGCCGGGTAGATGGCGGGGAGCCGATACTTCTGGGCGAGTCTCGCGATCTCGCCTCGGCTCCCGAATGCGACGGGATTCGGCCCCGTCACGACCAAGGCTTCGGCGCGGCTTGTCGCCATGGCCGCGAAGGCGCGATCGATCTCGCCGGCCCGGGTCGCCTCCACGGATTGCAGCTGCAGGTGAAGGGCGCGGGCCGCGCTCTCCGTCTCCTTGTAGTCGAGGACAGCGCCGCGGAGGTCCGGATTCCAGAGAATCGCGACACGGGTGAGGCCGGGGACGATCTCCTTCAGCAGCTCCAGCCGCTTCCCGGCGAGCTCCGGAGACATGCCGCTGTTGCCTGTGATGTTTCCACCTGGGTGCGCCAGGCTCGCGACGAACCCGGTTCCGACCGGATCGGTGCTGTTGGCCATCACGATCGGAATCGAGTGCGTCTGCTGCTTGGCGACGGCGATCGCCTCGTCGGTGGACGTCAGGATGACGTCGACCTTCATGCGCACCAGCTCGGCCGCGGCCTCGGAGAGACGCTCCCGCTTGAACTCGCCGAATCGCAGCTCGAAGACGACGTTTCGCCCTTCCACGTATCCACGCTCCCGCATGCCCTGCTTGAAGGCCGCGACGAGCGATTCCCCAGTCGCCGGAGTGCCTGGGCTGAGGACCCCGACCCTGGGGGTCTTCGCGCCCGGCTGTGCCGCAGCGGCGAGCGGCGTCGCCAGGAGGCCGGCGATCACCGTGACGACCAGCGCGAGCGCCACCGTGCCTAGCCCGCCGGCTCGAGGATGAAGTTGCCGGCCTCGACCTGGACCATCGCGCGGGCCGGATCGAAGATCACGCCCAGCGGGTCGCGGCCCGCCTGCACGGCCTCGATCTCCCGCCGCAGCAGCCGGCGGAGCATCACGACGCCGCGATCACTCGCGGCCAGCCGCTCCTCGGAGTGCAGGGTGATCGCTCCCTGACCCACCTGGGCCTCGTAGTCGTGGGGCATGCGCTGGTGCTCCTCCTCGGTGAGCTCCGCCCACGACTTGCCGTTGAACCTCGCCCGCGCCACGCGCTCGCCGCGCGGCGTGCGGTAGAGCGTGAAGATCTTCGTGGTGGTGTCGTCGATGGGCAGCGTCCAGGCCACGGAGTCCGTGCGCCCGTAGCGCTTCACGAACGGGTTGGCGACGATGCGCAGGTTCGGGATCATCACCTCGGTCACGCGATGGAAGAGCTTGCCGTCCGGGAGCCGGCGGTCCTGGTGGCTCTTCACGCCGAGCATCGTGTACTCCCACGTCACCTCGGGCAGGAGACCCATGAGCGGCACGAACTGGTTGCCGCTGTTGGACGAGTGCAGCACGAAGACGTGATAGGGGTCCATCACGTTCTCGTGCGTCTGGAGCCAGTTGCAGGGCGTGGTGTCGCCGGCGAGCCCGATGTTGTTGCCGTCGGCCACGATCTCTTCGTCGGCCGGTATGTCCTCGAAGACATCGTAGCGGGGGAGCACGGGCTTCTTCTCCGGCGGTCCCAGGTAGGCGAAGAGCAGGCCCAGATACTCCTGGACCGGATACCACGGCTGGCGGAAGGTCTCGCGGTAGCGGTCGCTCTCGTTCTTCTCCGGCGGCTCGCACGGCATGTCGAGGCAGCGGCCCTCGACGTCGAAGAGCCAGCCGTGATAGCAGCAGCGTATGCCCGAGGGCTCGACCTTGCCGTAGTAGAGCGTGGTGCCCCGGTGGCAGCAGCGCGGATAGAGCAGGCCCGGCCGGCCCTCACCGTCGCGGAAGACAACGAGGTCTTCGCCGAGCACGCGGACCTTCTGAGGCCGGGTCGTGATCTCCGCGGCCACGCCGATGGGGTGCCAGTAGCGGCGCAGCATCTCGCCGGCCGGCGTTCCCGGCCCGACCTCGACCAGCGTGGCGTCGTACGACGGTTGCGGGCGACCGTATGCGGTACCGGAATTCATAACGGGTTCCTCCTTCGCGGCCGCGCAAGAATATCACACGGGGATGAGCGGGCAGGTTTCCGCTAGAATCTGGCGGCGGTCGACGGTCGGCCTGACGTCACATCAGATCCTCATGGAGGAGCGTGACATGAAAATCGCCACTTGGCGCGGCGAGAGCCGCTTCACGATCGACGAGGCTCCAGATCCCGCGGCGGGGCCGGGACAGGTCGTCGTGTCGGTGCATTCAGCCGGCATCTGCGGTACCGACATCCATGCCACCCAGGGCCTCTTCCCGTGGACGCCGCCGCTGGTGCTCGGCCACGAGTATTCCGGCGTGGTCCGCGAGGTAGGCCGCGGCGTGAGCCGGCGCCTCCTCGGGCGGTCCGTTGCGTGCGAGCCGTCGTACGGCTGCGGCGAGTGTCCGGCATGCGAGGCGGGGCGCACCTCGCAATGTCCGCGTGCTTCCCGCATCGGCGGCTTCGCCGAGCGCGTGGCGCTGCCCGCGAGCTGCGTGCACCCGCTGCCCGCCGGTCTCGACCCGGTCACGGCCGCGCTGACGGAGCCCACCGCCTGCTGCCTGGCCGGGCTCGAGACCTTCGCCATGCCGCGAGGCGCGACCGTGCTCGTCATCGGCGGCGGCATCATGGGGCTTCTTACCATGGCGCTGGCCCGCCGCCGGGGCGCCAAGCGGCTGATCCTGTCCGACCCGATCGAGGAGCGTCGTCGCATCGCGCGCCGCCTGGGGGCCCACGTGGTCGTCGACCCGAAGGCGGAGAGCCTCCGCGATCGCGTCATGTCTCTCACGCGGGATCGCGGCGCGCATGTGGTCTGCGAGGCCGTGGGCAAGCCGGAGCTGGTCGCCGAAGCGCTGTCGCTGACCCGGGCCACCGGGTACCTTCAGCTCGTGGGCGTGAGCCCGAAAGGGAGCAAGCTTCCGCTCGATCTCTGGGACGTGCACTACCGTGAGATCAGGATCGGCGGCGCTTTTGGCCGCGGCACCGCGTTCCGTCGCGCCCTGGCGCTGATGCCGAAGCTCGGCGTGGGAAAGCTGGTGACCGCGCGCTTCCCGCTGTCGCGCATCACCGAGGCCTTCGCCCACGCCGCGGCGGGCCACGGCGCCAAGACCATCGTCACGCCGTCGTTGAGTTAGCCCCGTCCGGCGGGAGTGGGATGCAGGCGCTGGGGGGGATGCGGACGCTGATGCTGTCGCCCGGGCCGGCTCGCGGTGGCGTCGGGCCGGACACGCGGAGAACGGTGTCTCCGTCCGCAAGCTGAACCTGGTAGTCCACGGCATCGCCGAGAAAGCTCGCGCGCAGGACGCTTCCCCGAAGGACGTTCTCCGGGGGAGTGCCGGGGGCTGGGGTCGTCGCTGGTAGGAGCTCGATCTGGTGAGGCCGGATGGAGATGACCGCCGCGGCGCCGGGAGTCAGATCCCGCCCGGCGACGTGCAGGAGCAGGCTCCCCCGGGCGACGGAGCTCGGCCCGGCGACCACGCCGTCGATCAGGTTGGTTCTCCCAATGAACTCCGCCACGAAGCGTGTCCGCGGGTGGTCGAAGAGCTCTTCGGCGGTGCCGATCTGAACCACGCGCCCATGCTGAAGGACGGCCACACGGTCCGAGATGACCATGGCCTCGGCCTGGTCATGCGTGACATAGAGCGTGGTAATGCCGAACGCCTCGTGAAGGCGGCGGATCTCAAAACGCATTTCCTCGCGAAGGTTTGCATCGAGGTTGCTCAGGGGTTCGTCGAGCAGAAGGATCTCGGGCTCCACCACGAGCGAACGCGCGACGGCGACCCGCTGCTGCTGGCCGCCGGATAGCTCGCCGGGATAGCGCGACCCATAGCCCTCGAGCTGGACCGCTCGCAGGATCTCGCGCACGCGCCGCCCCCGCTCGGTCTTCGCCGTCCCAGTGAAGCGCAGCCCGTAGGCGACGTTCTGGTCGACCGTCATGTGCGGCCAGAGAGCATAGCTCTGGAAGATCATCGCCATCCGGCGCCGCTCCGGCGGGATCACCGTGGCGGGAGACGAGAGACAGCGATCGCCGACCCAGATCTCTCCCGCTTCCGGCTTGAGAAAACCCGCCACGAGCCGCAGCGTCGTCGTCTTCCCGCAGCCTGACGGACCCAGCAGCGCCACCATCTCTCCGGGCTCGACGCGAAGATCGAGCCCCATGACGGCGCCGACATCACCGTAGCGCTTGGTCAGGCCCGTGATCGTCACGCCGGGCATGCCGGCTAACCCGCCGCGCCTGATTGGCGCGCCCCCATGACGTCACGGCCGAGCAGCGTCTGCATGAGGATCACGATGGCGAAGGTCATGGCGAGCATGAAGAGGCCGAGGACGGCGATGGCGCCGAACTGTCCTTCTTCCTTGAGGTCGAAGATCACCACCGACATGACCTTGGTATTGGGCGTGAAGAGGATGATGGAGGCCGACAGCTCACGGATGACGCCGATGAAGATGAAGCACCAGGTCGCGATGATGCCGCTCCGGGCGAGCGGCGCCGTGATCTCACGGAGGACACGCAGGCGTCCCGCCCCCAGGATGCGACCGGCCTCTTCGAGCTCCGTATGGATGCCGCGGAACGTGGCGTCGGACTGGGAGTAACCGACGGGCATCTCCTTGGTGAGGTAGGCGATGAAGAGGATCCAGAGCGTGCCGTAGAGCAGGAAGGGCGGACGCGTATACGCGATGAAGAGTGCGACCGCCAGGACGATGCCTGGGATCACGACGGGGGCCAAGGTGAGGAAGGCGAGGACCTGATGCCCCACGACGAGCTTCCGGTTGGTGATATAGGCGAGCAGCGCGGCGAGCCCCGCGCCGACGCAGGCCGTGAGCACGCCCAGCTCCAGCGTGTTGACGATCGCTCCCTGGGTGGAGCTGTAGAGGAAGGTGAAAGACCAGTTTCCGAGCGTGAAGTTGTCCCACGTGAGGGGCTGCGCCCAGGCGCTCGAAAAGGCGGCCTTGGCGAGGATGCCGTAGGGAAGGAACACCGCGCAGGCCAGCACGGCGACACAGCCGAGGAGCGCGGGGTAGCGCCAGCGGCCCAGCGGGATCAGCCGCCGCTGCGCGCCCTTGCCGCCCACCGACGCGTAGCCGCGCCGGCCCAGCAGCTTCTTCTGCACGAGGAGGAGAAGGGCCGTGGAGAGAAGCAGTGGCACGGAGAAGGCGGCCGCCATCTCCACCTTGGGCGGGTACTGGAAGAGCGACCACACCTGCGTGGTGATGGTGTGGAAGCCCGCCGGCAGCGCGAGGATGGCGGGGGAGCCGAACAGCGCGAGCGCCTGCAGGACGGCGAGGATGAAGCCGCTGATGATGGCGGGCGTGACCATCGGCAGCGTCACCGTGAGCGCCACCCACAGGCGGTTGGCGCCCAGAATCGACGCGGCTTCCTCGAGGTCGGAGGCGATGAGCCCGAGCGTGTTGGCGATCATGATGTAAACGTAGGGGAAGGTGTAGATGGCGACGACGAAGATCAGCCCCGTCATGGTGAAGATGTTCAGGAGCGGGTCCTCCGCGCCGGTGAGGCTCCGGTAGAGCTTGTTGAGATAGCCGGCGTTCGGGCCGGCGAGCATCACCCACGCGAATGCCCCCAGGAAGGGCGGTGTCACGAAGGACGCCATGACGAGGCCCCGGATCGCCCGCGACCACGGCAGGTCGGTGCGGGCGGTGAGCCACGCCATGGGCGCGCCGATGGCCACGGCGGCGAGTCCCGACCAGAACGCGAGGACCACCGTGTTCCACATCGCCTTCTGCAGCCGGGGATCGGTGAAGACGCGCGCGTAGTGGGCCAGCGTGGGGCCGCGCTCGCCGCTCACGCTCATGTACGCGAGCCAGCCCAGCGGCAGGAGGATGAGCAGCACCAGCGCGGCGGCCGCCAGCACCCACACCGGGAGAGACCGATCGAGTCCTTCCAGCCGCGAGGCCAGCCGTGAGGCCCGCCGCGAGGGATGATGACGCCGGGCCACCGCCTCGTCGGCCATGCCTCGGGCTCAGGCTCCGAAGAATTCGACGAAGCGCGACTTGATCTCCTCGTTGCGCTTCTCCAGCTCTTCGCCATCGACCTGGAGGAGCTTGAGCTCGGAGAGCCTGGGCTGATCGGCTGGGTACGTGACGTCGGGATGGCCGGTATAGAGCCCTTCGCTGTCGGCCAGCGCCTGCTGAACGGCGCGGCTGAAGATGAAATCGGTGAAGAGCTTGGCCGCGTTCGGGTGCGGGGCGAACGCGGCGATGGCGGTGGGCGAGACGACCAGCGGGACGCCTTCCTTGGGGAAGACGATCTCGACGGGATTGCCCTTCTTCTTCACCTGGTAGAACGTGTAGTCGCCGCCGTTCGCCGCGACGGCCCGCTCGCCCGAGGCCACGATGCCGGAGGGATCGACCGCCGACTGCACCAGCATGGGCCGGTTCTGCGCGAGCTGCTTGAAGTAGTCCCAGCCGTAGAGATGCACCAGCGCCAGCACATGGGTCGAGATGACTCCGCTATAGCCCGGATGCGCGGTGACGAGCTTGCCCTTCCATTTCGGATCGAGCAGGTCCTTCCAGGTCTTGGGGGCCTCTGCGGCGGACACGCTCTTGGTGTTGTAGGCGATGACGTTGACGGTGGCGCGAAGGCCGTAGTGATAGCCGTCCTTGTCCTTGAAGGCGGGCGGGAAGCGCTCGATGCCCGCCGGCGTGTACTTCATGAGGAGCTTCTTGTCCTTCAGCAGGACGTAGTGGCCGGCGTCCGAGGTGTGGATCACGTCCACGTTCTTGATATTTGCCTGGAGCTCCTGCATGACGCGCTGGAGGATGCGCTGGGATCCCGTCCGGTGCACTTCGACCTTGATGCCCGGGTACGCCGCCTCGAAGAGCTTGGCGACCTTCTCCGCGCTCGACAACGCCAGCGACGTGTACCAGACGACCTTCCCTTCCTTCTTGGCCGCCTCGACGCGCGCGTCCTGGGCGGAGACCGGCACGGGGGAGAGGATGCGTGCGAAGACGGCCAGGCCGGCCGCGGCCAGGGCCACGAAGCGAAGGCGTGTCATCGTTCCACCTCTAGGCGGTGAGTGAGTGCATCAGTGCGCTGAGGTCCGGCTGATCGGCGATGTATCCGACGATGCGGGTGACGCGATCGGCCTGCTCCACGGGCACCGCGAGCGAGGCGTTGCCGCGGAACTTCGCCTCGACTTCGTCCCGCGTCATGGGAAAGTCGGGCCCGCCGCGCGGGTGATCCTGCCGGTCCTCGAGGAGACGGCCGTCGTGCAGGCGAACGGCGACGTGCCCGATGAACTGGCGGGGATAGTCGATGGTGGGATCGAGCGCATAGCCGACCTTGCCCGCCACCTCCAGCACCGTCCGGTCCCGCGCCGCCTCGTCGGTGAATTCGGCGAGCGACGCCCGTCCCTTGACGAACATCAAGGCGAGCAGATACGGGAGACTGAACTTGGCGGCATAGCCATTGGCCGGACGGTGCTTGGCGGCGAGCGGTTCCCAGAGGCGCGGGACCGGTCCCTCCGCGGTGCGGCACGTAATGCCCGCGATGTGCTCGGGCCGGAGCTGATGCCGCTCGCGGAGCCGGAGCGCGCAATCCATATAGGGCTGGGCGATGGAGCCGCACGGGTAGGGCTTGAAGGTGAGCTGCTCCAATTCCCATGTGCGCCCGAGAGCGGTGAGGAGCGCTTCGAGCGCCGGCTCTGCGTAGCCGCCGGCAAAGGCCTGATAGAAGCCGTGCGCGCCTTCGAAGACCGTCTCCGGTCCGGTGAAGCCCGCGCGGGCGAGGAACGCGGCAGCCACGCCCGCGTGAGCGGCCCAGCCGGGATGCAGGCGCTTGGTCCACGATCCATCGGCGAGATACTCGATGATCCCGCCCGCCTGGCTGCCGCAGATGCCGAACGCGTGGACGAGCTGGTCCTCGGTGAGCCCGTACAGCTTGCCCGCCACCGCCGCCGCCGCGAAGCTCCCGGTGAGCGAGGTCGGGTGATAGTGGCGGGCGTGGAAACGGCCCGGCACCGCGAGGCCGACCCGGCACATCACCTCCACGCCGGCAATCGTCGCCTCGAGCACCGCCCGGCCGGAGGCACCGACGGCTTCGCCGGCGGCCAGCGCCGCGGTGACGGCGACACAGCCGGTGTGGACGATGGCGTCCTCTCGCGTGTCGTCGAAATCGAGGCCGTGGGCGAGCGTGGCATTCGCCAGCACGGCGCTCGCCGCCCCCACCCTCGACTTGGTGCCGATGAGCGTGCTCTCCTCGTGGCCGCCCAGTCGCTCGGCGCCCTGCAGGACGGCGCGACCGAAATCCTCCCGCGACGACGCGAGGCAGCTCCCGAGGGTGTCGAGCATGAGCAAGGTCGCCTTCGCGACGACCGGCGCGGGGATGTCGGGAAGGGCCAGGCCGTGCACGAAGCGGGCGTAGCGTCGGGCGACCGAAGGCTGCGGCACGTGAGCTCTCCTGTCAGGGTCCGCGTCGAGGAATGCCTGCGCGGCCGCGCAAGAATATCACGCGGTCCGATGAGAGTCGATGCAACCTCGAAGTTGACCATCCGGCGTCGATCTGTCAGGCTCGCCGGCATGTCGGACGGCGCCCGCGGCCATGCTCGGCGGCTGATGGCGGCGGCGCTTCTCGCGCCGACCCTCTGTGCTCTCGGCGCGACGCGCGCCACGGCCGACGAGCCCTTGCTAGGCTCCTGGATGAAGCGATGGATCGCGGAGCCGCCCGCGGCGGGGAACTGGTTCGGCGCACGCGACGTGCTGAGCGACTGGGGCATCAAGCCCAGCATCAGCTATGCAACCGACCTCATGGCAAGTGTGGCCGGAGGCCAGCGCCGCGGCCAGGCCTATGCCGGCCAGCTCGCCGTCGATGTCACCGCCGACCTGGGGAAGCTGGCCGGGCTCAAGGGGCTCACGTTCGACGTGGGAGCCGACTGGGGGTCGGGCACCGATCTCTCCCGCGACATCGGCAATACCTTCACCGTCGCGCAGTATTTCGAAGGACAGGAGGTACGTCTCACCAATATGTACCTGCAGCAATCACTGTTCGACGGCCGCGTCGATCTGAAGGCGGGGCGCTTCTCGACCGGCGCCGACTTCCTCACCTCGCCGATCGATGTGAGCTTCGTGAACGAGGCGCTGAATCCCATCCTTCTCGCCGTCCAGCAGAACGTGCCCGGTGTCACCGCCTATCCGAACGTCACGTGGGGCGGGCGCGTGCGCATGCAGCCCACCGCGGCGCTTTCGCTATCGGCCGGCGCTTTCTACTCGGACCCTGCGCTCAACCAGCTCACCGCCAATGGTACCGAGTTCGGCATCAGCAGCTCGGCGGGCTATTTCGTCGTCGGTGAGGCCGGCTACCTCGTCAATGGTGAAAGCGGCGCAGCGGGACTGCCGGGGCGCTACCGGATGGGTGCCTACTATGATTCGAACCAGTACACCTTCCTCGACAATCCCGGGCGACAGCAGACGGGAAACTACGGTGTCTTCGTGATGGGAGAGCAGATGGTGTTCCGGGAGGGCGGGCCCGGCAGCGCCACCGGTCTCACGCTCTTCGGGGCGGTCATCTATGCGCCGCAAGCGAGCATCAACCCAATGCCCTGGTTCGCATCGGCCGGCGCGAGCTATCAGGGGCTGGTGTCGGGGCGAGAGCGTGATATCGCGGCTTTCGCGCTGTACTACGGGGGCTTCAGCGGCGACTTGCCGGGGCAGAGCTATGAGCTGGTGCTCGAGTGGACGTATGCGATCGCTATCGGCCGCCGCCTCACCGTCCAGCCGGACATTCAATACGTGATCAATCCCGGGGGCGTCTCGAGCGTTGGCAATGCCGTGGTGCTGGGGGTTCAGCTCACGATCGAGTTCTGACGGCGAGGCAACTTCAAGCGCGTCAAGCGCTGACGGCCGGAATCTACTGCCTGAACGTGCCTACGGAGTTCGAGCAGTGGAGTCTTCCCTGGGTGTTCTCACCGATGGTTACCTGGTTGTTCGAGCAGAACTGATTGGTGGTGGGCCCACCCAGAGTGGTCGAGCCTGCGGGAGAGGTGTCGCCAAGACCGGTATTGGGCGAAGCAGTCCCAGGACTGCCGACGAGGCTCTTCGAGTCGGAGAGGGGGCCGCCCCCCAGGGGATTGTCCGAGCGCCGGCTCGTATCGGGGACCGAGATGCCGCCAAGACCTATCTGTGGCTTGTCGATTCGATGGCTCTGGTCTGATCCAGTCCGGTTGCTTTGCGGAGCCACGTTGATGCCTCCGACGTTCACGTTAAAGTCACCGGCCGTGGCGGTCGAGGCGGCCCCCAAGAGACCGGCGACGAACAGGGAGACTATCCGCGCGTACGTGGTCCGTTCCTCCAGTTTACAAAGACACGGGATCCGGAAGCTTGCTGCACCGTCTGTGCCAGGCAAGAGACTTCAAGGAAGTCAGCCACATTCGAGGCTGCAAAAATCGGGGCCGGCGGGAAATGCCAAGTACGCCGACAGGGATCGGCCCGAGCGCGCCTCGCTCTCGAGAAGAGCCCGGCTACGCCTCTCACCGGCTCGTGTCGGCAATTCTTACGTGCGGCCGAGTGATTTACCCTGCCTGTGCCGGCCTCTTGTGTCCCGCGCTCTCTTTGCCGTAGGCTCTCGCAAGAATGGCGACTTTCGTACAAGGGAGGTAGAAGCGCGCATATGGCAAAGACATGGCGTGTCTACAGCGACCCGAGCGGGCAATCGCGCATCGCCGAGCTGCCGCTCGCGATGAAGCCCTTTGTGGACACGGAGGGTGCCCATGGTCAGGGCACCGCGTTGCAGCCCGCCGCCGGCATTGTCTTTCGTGTCTCGCCGCCGGGTTATGTGCTCGATTGGCATTGCGCGCCGAGACGCCAGTACTCGATTTCGCTCTCCGGCACCGCAGAGATCGAGGTGGGGGATGGCACGGTGGCCCGGATTGGGCCGGGCGACGTGGTGCTGGCGGAGGACCTCACGGGACAGGGTCACATCACGCGCGTCGTCGGGGACCAGCCGCGCTTCTATGCCATCGTGCCGCTGTCCGAGTCCTAACGAGCTCTCGGGCCCGGAACGGCTTCGTGCCACCCCTGATCAGCTTCGACATTGACGGCACCCTCGAGGTGGGCGATCCGCCGGGCCTCATCAGCGTCGACATGGTGCGGGAGTGCAAGCAGCTCGGCTATCTCATCGGCAGCTGCTCGGATCGCCCCGTCTCGTACCAGCAGCGATTGTGGCAGCGCCTCGAGATCGCGGCCGACTTCACGGTGCTCAAACATCGGCTCGCCGACGTCAAGCGGCAGCTGCACGCCGAGGCGTACTTTCACATCGGCGACACGGAGCTGGATCATTTCTTCGCCGGCGAGGCGGGGTTCCGGTTCTTCCGGGCCGATGCGACCATGCTGGAGGTGTGGGGTCCGGCATTGTTCATCATCTCGCCGTGAACACTCCGTCTCCACGCAAGGTCCAGGGCCAGGAAGCTCCGTCTACCACATACGCTCGAAGCGCTGAGACGGTCATCTACTTGTGACAGGAGGCGTGATGGCAACCTACGTGCTCGTCCACGGAGCGTATCAGGGTGGCTGGATCTGGAAGCCGGTGGCGCGGCGCCTGCGGGCCGCCGGGCATGAGGTCTATGCGCCCACGCTCGAGGGCTGCGGCGAGCGGCACGACCAGGTTCGCGGGGGAATCACGGTGGGCACGCACGCTCACGAAGTTGCGCGGCTCCTGTTCTACGAAGACCTGCAGGATGTTGTCCTGGTGGGGACCAGCTCGGGCGGCATGGTGATCTGCAGGGCAGCCGAGCTGGCCCGCGACCGGATCGCACGTCTCGTCTTCGTGGACGCGCTCGCGCTCCTGCCCGGCGAGCGCGTCGGCGACATCGTGAATCGTGCCGCCGCCAACGAGATGACCGACCTGACCACGGTGCCCACGCGCCAGGACGCCGAGGGGCGCATGTTCGCCGATCTCGAGCCAGCGACGCGGGCGTGGACGCTCGCCCGCTACACGCCCCATCCCATCGCCGCGCTCGAGGCGCCCATGGAGCCGACGAACTTCTGGGAGCACACGTGGAAGGCGTCGGTGATCCGCTGCCGGCGGGCGCGGAATCCGCCCGAGTCGCATCAGCGCCGCACGGCCGAACGGCTCAAGGCCTCGTATACGGAGATGGACACCGGACACTATCCGATGTTGAGCGAGCCCGACGAGCTGGCGCGTCTCCTCATGGGGGCGTAGGGGCCTGCATCACACGTTGTCACCTGGAGAATGTCATGGCGAAGAGCGGCAAATCGACTCCGCGCGCGGCGGCGGCCAGCGCCACGCAATCGATCAAGATCGACGGCGACCAGTCGACGGAAATCGGCGGCACCCAGGCCGTAACGATCGGGAAAGACCGCCACGTGAAGATCGTCGCGTCAGACACACGCTCGGTCGGGCTGGATCAGGCCATCGCGGTCGGCCGCGCTCTCACGCTGACCGTCGGAGGTGACACCACGGTCGAGATCGGCGGCGGTGTCACGCTGTCGGCGACCAAGGTGACGCTCCGGGCGCTGCAGGAGCTCCGGCTCGAGGTGGGCGCGAGCCAGCTCATCCTCAAGCCCAGTGGCGATGTCCAGCTCAAGGGCACCCGCATCGAGATCTCCGGCTCCGCCGAGGTGCATCTCAGGGGATCGCGCGTGCGCACGAACTAAATTAGCTCGGGCGTGCCGGGACGCGGGGCTAGGGTATACTTGGCCGTCCTCGATCGAGGCAATCACACTACGGAAAGGCGAACCATCATTCATGCGATACGAGGCGCCGGAGTCGGTGGAGGGGGCGGTCGCTCTGCTCGCGGCGGCGACGGGTGAGGCACGCGTACTGGCCGGAGGGACCGATCTCCTCGTCCAGATGCGTGCCGATATCGTCGACCCGGAGCTCATCGTCGACATCAAGAAGATCCCCGAGACACGCGCGATCACCGAGGAAAAGGGTGGCTGGCGCATCGGGGCGGCGGTGACGGGTGCCGAGCTCAAGGAGCATGCGCGGCTGAAGAAGGCCTGGCCCGGCGTGGTCGAGGCCGCGAACCTCATCGGATCGACCCAGGTGCAGGGCCGGGCAACCCTGGGCGGAAATTTGTGCAATGGCTCGCCGGCGGCCGACAGCGTCCCTGCGCTCATCGCCGCCGGGGCCGTGGCGACCCTGGCCGGTCCGCAGGGCAAGCGGGACCTTCCGGTCGAAGACGTCATGCTCGGCCCCCGCAAGCTCGCGCTCCGGAAGGGCGAGATCGTCGTCTCCTTCCTCCTGCCGCCGCGGCCGAAGGGATCGAGCGATGCCTACCTGCGTTTTATCCCGCGCACCGAGATGGACATCGCGGTGGTGGGAGCCGGCGTGAGCCTGACCGTCGACGACGGCGGCACCATCACCGCGGCTCGCGTGAGCCTGGGGGCGGTGGCGGCGCGGGTGCTCCTGGTGACGGAAGCCGCGCAGGCCATCATCGGGAGCAAGCTCGACCGGGCCGCGCAGGATCGGCTCGAAGCGGCGGCGCGCGCGGCCTGCAGCCCCATCGATGACAAACGAGGGACCACCGAGTTCCGGATCGACGTTGCCGCCGTGCTGACACGCCGGGCGGCCCTGATCGCGCTGGATCGAGCGAGGACGAGCTGATGGCCAAGCACCACGTCGAAGCGACGGTGAACGGGGACGAAGTCGAGTTCCTCTGCGAGACGGAGGAGACGCTCCTCGATGTGCTCCGCGACACCCTCCACCTGACCGGCAGCAAGGAAGGCTGCGCCTCGGGCGATTGCGGCGCATGCAGCATCATGCTGGACGGGCGGCTCGTCTGCTCCTGCCTCGTGCTGGGCTGCGAGGTCGGCGGACGGCAGATCGAGACGATCGAGGGGATGGCCAAGGGCGAGACGCTGCACCCGCTGCAGCAGGGGTTCCTCGAGCACGCGGCGCTGCAGTGTGGCATCTGCACGCCGGGCTTCCTGGTCGCGTCGAAGGCCCTCCTCGAACGAACGCCGAATCCGACGGAGACTGAAGTGCGCTACTGGCTTGCCGGAAACCTCTGCCGGTGCACCGGATACGACAAGATCGTGAGCGCAGTCATGGACACCGCCGCAGCAATGAGAAAGGGATAACCATGGCCGAGACGACGGCGACGACGACGAACGGGCACTCGCAGGCTGTGGTGGGGACACGTACCATCCGACCGGACGGCATCGACAAGGTGACGGGCCGCGCCCGCTTCGGGGCCGACTTCAACCTGGCGGGCCAGCTCATCGGGCGCGTGCTGCGGAGCCCGCATCCCCACGCGCGCATCGTCTCGATCGATACCTCCAAGGCCGAGGCGCTGCCCGGAGTGAAGGCCGTCATCACCCGGGACGATTTCGCCGACCAGCCCTCGGAGTTCATACCGGCGGGCGAGATGATGATGAACTACAAGGACGTGGTGCGGAACGTCATGGCCCGTGAGAAGGCCCTCTACGAGGGCCATGCGGTGGCCGCGGTGGCCGCCACCAGCACCGCCATCGCGCGGCGCGCGCTCAAGCTGATCGAGGTGAAATACGAGGTGCTGCCCCACGTGATCGACGTGGTCGAGGCCATGCGCCCCGACGCCCCGCTGCTCCACGACGATCTCTTCACGGTGGGGGTCGAGCCCAAGCCCGAGAAGCCGTCGAATATCGCCAAGCGCATCGAGATCAAGCAGGGCGACGTCGAGGCCGGCTTCAAGCAGGCCGACCTCATCATTGAAAGGGAGTTCAAGACGGCACCTGTTCACCAGGGCTACATCGAGCCGCACGCCGCACTGGCCACCGTGTCAGAGGACGGCTCCACTGAGCTCTGGACCACGACCCAGGGGCACTATATCGTGCGCGCCCACTGCGCCCGGCTGCTCGGCCTCGACCTCGGCAAGGTGCGCGTCACCGCCACCGAGATCGGCGGCGGCTTCGGCGGCAAGACCGTGGTCTATCTCGAGCCGCTCGCCATCGCGCTGTCCCGGAAGGCCAAGCGTCCGGTGAAGATGGTCATGTCGCGCGAGGAAGTCTTCAAGGCCTCGGGTCCGACTTCCGGCGCCACCGTGCGGGTCAAGATGGGAGCGACCAAGGACGGCAAGTTCGTGGCTGCCTTCGCAGAGCTCAAGTACCAGGCGGGCGCCTTCCAGGGCTCGCCGGTGCAGCCCGGCACCATGTGCGCCTACGCCCCGTACGACATCGAGAATGTGCACGTGATCGGCTACGACGTGGTGTCGAACCGGCCGAAGGTCGCGGCGTATCGGGCGCCGGGTGCGCCGATCTCCGAGTACGCGGTCGAGAGCGTGGTGGACGAGATCGCCAAGAAGCTCGACATCGACCCCATCGACCTGCGTATGCAGAACGCGGCGCACGAAGGCACGAAGGCGGCGTACGGGCCCAAGTTCGGCCCTATCGGCCTCGAGGAGACGCTCAACGCCGTCAAGAAGACGGAGCACTGGAATGCCCCGCTGCGGAAGTGGCAGGGCCGGGGCGTGGCCTCGGGTTTCTGGTTCAATATCGGCGGCGAGACCTGCGCCTCCCTCACCGTGAACGAGGACGGCACCGTGTCCCTCATGGCCGGCACGCCTGACATCGGCGGTCTGCGCGCTTCGCTGGCCGCGGTGGCTGCGGACGAGCTGGGCGTCCCCTACGACAAGGTGCGCCCGATCATCGGTGACACGGGCTCACTGGGCTTCAACTTCCTCACCGGCGGCAGCCGCTCGGCCTTCTCCGGCTCCATGGCTATCGTGGAAGCCGCGAAGCAGATCAAGGCGGATCTCTGCGCGCGCGCCTGCAAGCTGTGGGAGGCCAAGCCGGACCAGGTCGAGTTCTCTGACGGCTCGGTCAGGCCTCTCGGCGCGCTGGCCGAGAAGGTCAAGCCGATGTCGGTCGCGGACTTCGCAAAGGTGGCCGGCAAGACCGGCGGCCCCATCGGCGGCGTCGGGCGCATCAATGCCCAGGGAGCCGGGCCCGGCTTCGGCACCCACCTGGTCGATCTCGAGGTGGATCCGGAGACCGGACGGACCACCATCCTGCGCTACACCGTGGCGCAGGACGCGGGCCGAGCGCTGCATCCGGCGTATGTCGAGGGGCAGTTCCAGGGCGGCGCGGTGCAGGGCATCGGCTGGGCGCTGAACGAGGAGTACATCTACGGCGCCGACGGCAAGCTGCAGAACGCGGGCTTCCTTGACTACCGCATGCCCGTCGCCTCCGATGTGCCGATGATCGACGCCATTGTCGTCGAGGTACCGAATCCGAAGCATCCGTACGGCGTCCGCGGAGTCGGCGAGACGCCGATCGTGCCGCCGCTCGGCGCCATCGCCAATGCCATGGAGAACGCCACCGGCATCCGCTTCACGGAGCTGCCCATGTCGCCGCCCAAGGTGCTCAAGGCGCTCAAGGAGAAGGGCCTCAACAAGGCCTGAATCACGCATGGCGCGCGTGGTGCTGGTGGGCAACCTCGCGCAGCTCACGGGGGGCGTCGCCGAGTTCGTGCTCTCGGCGACGACCGTGAAGCAGCTCTTCCAGCAGCTCGCCGAGCTTCATCCCGCGCTCGGCCGTCACCTCGACGACGGCATCGCCGTGGCCATCGACGGCCAGATTTTCCAGGACGCCCTCTTCGAGCCCATCGGTCCCGACAGCGAGGTCTTCCTGCTTCCCCAGATCGCCGGCGGTTTGACACCCGCCTGATCAGACGCTCTGCGGCTTCGGCATCGCGCCGGCTGGCTGTGCGCGGCGCCGCCAGAGGCTGGCCCGCCACGTGATCCCGATGAGGAGCGTGAGGAGCAGGCCTGCCGCGGCGAAGGCACTGATGGTCAGCGGGTAGCCGATGTGCCCGATGAGGGCGCCGGAGGCCATCAGTCCCAGCGGCAGGCCGTAGACCGCCAGCATCCGCACGCCCATCACGCGCCCACGGAATCGGTCGCCGGCGGCGGCGAGCAGGAAGGCCGTCATCGAGATCATGGCCAGGTTCTGCGCGAAGCCCGCGAGGAAGAGGGTGAGAAGTCCCGCCTCCAGACTCCGCACATGTCCGAATCCGAGCAGGAGGGTATACCAGACTGCGGTGTGGATGAGCGTGGAGCGGGCCGGCCGACGCGAGCCTCCCGTCATCACCATGGTCATCGATGCGAGGAGCCCGCCCAGAGAAAAGCTCGCCACGAGCCATCCCAGTCCCGTGGCATTGACGAGAAAGATCTTTCTCGCGACGTAGGGCAGCAGGCCGGTCGACGCCGGGTAGGCCGTCAGGTTGATCAGGAAGGCCAGCCACATCATTGCGATCAGCTCCGGCCTCTTCAGGACGTGGATGACGCCGTCCTTGAGCTCGCGCCAGCGCGATGACGGCTGGACATCCAGCGAGGCCGATGGCGGCCCTCCCGCCGGATCGGACGCCGGGCGGCTGCGAGAGACTCCAAGCGTCAACCCGAGGCCCGTGAGGTAGAAGATCGTCACCACCGCGTATGTGGGACCGATGCCGAGAAGGGTGGAGAGGCCCGCCCCCGCGAGCGCTCCGGCCACGCGTGCCGAGTCCATGACCGCGCGCGACATGCCGAGCGCTCCGATGACCTGGGGGGAGGGGATGGTCTCGCCGATGAGCCAGTTGCGCATCACCAGGTCGTTGGTGCGGACGATGCCGGCGAGCCCCGCGACCACGAACACCCACGCCGGTGTCAGCGTGCCGGTGAGGGCGAGAAGCATCAGCAGGAGGGCGAAGACGGCGTAGGTCGCGCGCATCGCGCACAGCATCAGCCGGCCGCCGAGACGGTCGCCCAGCACGCCGAACATCGGCGCGGCGAGCGAGCCCACGTACTGCAGGGAGGCGAAGGCGGTGAGCAGCAGCACCGAGCCGGTGTTCACCATCACGTACCAGCCGAGGATGAGCGTCTCCATCTCGAACGCCCAGGACGTCAGCAGGTCGGCCGGCAGCTGGAAGCGGAAGCTTCGGACGCGGAAGACGGTCAGGATCAACGGGCGAGGGCTCTCCTCATTGAGACGCCGGCAGCGATAGCGCTTCTGGCGCTAGAGCCTACACCAGACTGCTATAATCGTGGGCACGCTCATGTCCCAGTCTCGCATCTTCTACGGCTGGTGGGTCACCATCACCTTCTCCGTCATGGTGTTCGTCTCGGCCGGGGTGCGGCACGCCGTCGGCCCCTTTCTCAAGCCGATGGTGGCGGACCTGGGAGTCGATCGCGGCTCCTTCTCCCTGGTGATCGCGCTCGGACTACTCCTTTACGGTCTCTTCATGCCCTGGGTCGGCTCCCTCGTGGATCGCCTGGGCGCCCGGCTCGTCACCTCGGCCGGCTCCGTCTTGCTCGCGGCCTCGCTGGCGCTCACGGGACTGTGCGCCAACCTCTGGCAGCTCGCGCTGGTCTACGGGGTCCTCGCCTCGCTGGGTCTTGCCGCCGTCGGTCCCGTCGTCGCCAACGCCGTGGTCAGCCGCTGGTTCGTCCGCCGTCGCGGCACCGCCGTGTCGCTGCTCGGCAGCGCGGCCATGACCGGCATGAGCCTGCTCGTCCCCGTCGTCGCGTGGCTCATTCTCGCCGTCGGCTGGCGGATGACCTATGCCCTCATCGGCCTCGCCGTGCTGGTGGGCATGCTGCCGCTCTGCCTCCTGGTGATCCGCGACTCGCCCGAGTCGATCGGGCTGGCGCCCGACGGCCTGGCGGAGCCATCGGGCTCCGCTCCCGCCGTCTCCACGCGCACGCCGGTCAGCACCGCGATACGCACGCTCGCCTTCTGGCAGCTCGCCGGCTCGTTCTTCACATGCGGCTTCTCCATGAGCCTGATCTCCTCGCACGGCGTCCCCATGCTCACCGACCACGGCTATTCCCCGATCTTCGCCTCCTGGATCGTGGGCGTGCTCGGGGCCTCGAGCATGGTCTTCACGCTGGGACTGGGCGCGCTCGCCGACCGCTGCGGGGCGCGGCCGGTGCTGGCGGGCATCTACTCGGGGCGCGCGGTGATTTTCGCGGGGCTCTTCCTGGTCCGCGACAATGCGCTGCTCATGCTCGGGGTGGCCATCGTGGGTGGTATCACGCTGGCCGGCTCCATGTCCATGACGTCGATGCTGACCGCGGATATCTACGGCCGGTATTCGGTCGGATCCATCCTCGGCGTGATCTTTCTCGTGCACCAGACCGGCGCGGCGCTGGGCTCCTCGCTCGCCGGAACGCTCTTCGAGTCGACCGGAGGCTACGGCGCCGCCTTCGCCGTCGCCTGCGCGCTCCTCGCCGCGGCCGGGCTCGTCAGCCTGCGCATCGACAGCGGGGCGCGCGTCTTCCGCTGGGCCGCCCGCGGCGCCGGCGCCTGACGACCAGCCCTTAGCGGGTCGGCACCGTCTCCGCCAGCCAGTCGAGGCCTAGGTCGGCGAGCTTGGCCCGCGTGGGGTAGCCCGTGGCCGGGTCGCAGCCCGCGAGCTGGTAGTACGTCGCGCGCGCGTGCTCGAACTCGTCCCGGGTCAGCGCCACCCCGGCGGTCGGCCCCTTGCCCGTGAGAGGCTGGAAGAGCTTCTTCGGCAGCGTGTCGGCTTCCTTGCCGATGGCCTCACGCGCATTGAACGCGCGCATAAGGTTGATCTTCCGCTCGCCGATCTTCATCACCTCGCTCATGGTTGCGTCCCAGCCCGTGCCCGCGTGCACGAGCTCGACCGTCTCCGACGGGCCGTAGAGCTGCCACGAGGGGCCCCACACGAACTGGCAGAGGCCGAGCGTGTCGAGGGCGGAGTAGAAGCATTGCGTGGTGTAGGCGAAGCGGACCTTGTCGTCCGAGAGATCGCGGAGATCCATGTCGCCGAACTCGCCGATCTCTGCCAGGCGCCGCCGCTGGAGACTGCCCGGCTTGGCCTTGAGCATGGAGTCGTGCTCGGAGGACTGATGGTCGGCACCGAAGGCATTGACGGCATAGATGAGGCCGAGCGAGCGCTTGTGCTGCGGCATGTGCGCGGGGAGCTCCTGGCCCTTCACGGTGACAGTGAGATCGACCGCGGCCGGCCCCAGGGTCTTCGCGGCGCGCAGGCTGCCCTCGGCGAGGAGATCGCCCACGCCTTTCCGGAGCGCGATGGCCTCGATGGCGCGCAGGACGGACTGGCCGTCGCCGAAGGCGAGGCCGAGCCCCTTGTCGTCGAGGAGACCCTTGGCCTTGGCCTCCATCGCCCACGCGATGGTGGCGCCGGCCGAGATCGTGTCCATGCCGTACATGTTGGCGTCGGCCGAAGCCTTGGAGAGGAGCTTGAGATCGCCCACCCCGCACATGCTGCCGAAGAAGGTCAGGGTCTCGTACTCGGGCCCGCCGTAGACGGGATCGATATCGAGCCCCGGCTCGTGCACCTCGACCACGCGCTTGCACTTGACCACGCAGGCGTAGCAGGTGTCGCGCTCCTTGAGAATGGTCTTGGCCAGCGTCGAGCCGTCGATGTCCTTGCACTGCTCGAAGGTGCCTTCGCTGTAGTTCCGCGTCGGCTGCCCCCCCATCTTGTCCTGGATGGCGAGCACACCGGCGGTGCCGAACTCGCCGAACCACTTGATGCCCGGGTTCGCCTCCTCGAGCTCCTTGAGGCGCTTGACGAGGCCGCGAAAGACTTCGGGCACCGCCGGCTTGGGCGACTTGCTCCCGCGCACCACCACCGCCTTGAGCCGCTTCGATCCCATGACGGCGCCGAGGCCGGTGCGGCCATTGGCGCGATTGACCATGTTCATGATGGCGGCGAAGCGCACGAGGTTTTCCCCGGCGGGGCCGATCTGCGCGATCTCCACTTTCTGATCGCCCAGCTCGCCCTTGATGAGCGTGTCGACCTCGCCGGTGACCTTGCCCCAGAGATGCCTGGCCGGCCGGAGCTCGGCCTTGCCGTC
>Ga0335070_10000356_pt1 | contig 52803 bp, 59 predicted proteins | sample Lox_Sample_13_FD_206722 | JGI IMG/M metagenome (GOLD analysis project Ga0335070, IMG submission 206722) | Soil microbial communities from Loxahatchee National Wildlife Refuge, Florida, United States - Lox_Sample_1.3 | ecosystem: Environmental > Terrestrial > Soil > Wetlands | place: USA...
TGAGACTGTTTTCGAAACTTGCCGCGGCAGCCATGCTGACCGCGGGCGTCGCGTTTGCCTCGTCGGCCGGCGCCGCGCCGTCCGACCAGACTTCGGTGCTTGCCAATGCGCAATCGACCGTCGTGGACATGGAGCATGACCAGACGTTCGGCCCGTCGCGCGACCTGATGCGCCGCGCGCGTGCCGTGCTCATCATTCCGAAGCTGGTGAAGGCCGGCTTCATCTTCGGCGGCGAAGGCGGCGATGGCGTCCTCATCGCGCACAACAAGACCGGCTGGAGCTCGCCTGCCTTCTACACCATGGGCTCGGCGTCGTTCGGTTTCCAGATCGGGCTTGAACAGGCCCAGCTCGTTCTCTTCATCATGAGCGACAAGGCGCTTCGTGCCGTCGAACGCAGCGAGTTCAAGATCGGTGCGGGCGCGGGCCTGACGGTTGTAACGGTGGGCGCGTCCGCGGAAGGCGCGACCAGCGGCAATCTTTCGGGCGACATCATCGTCTGGACGAGTGCGAAGGGCGCCTATGGCGGCCTCACGCTCAACGGCTCGATCATCAAGCCGCGCGAAGGCTGGAACAACGAGTTCTACGGCCGCACGGTCACGGTGCGCGAAATCCTCGCCCACAAGGTCCGCAACCCCGCCGCTGCCGGATTGCTTGGCGAACTGCGGCACGCCAGCTAACGGTTCGGATTGATCGGAAAACGGCGCTCCTCGCGGGCGCCGTTTTTCTTTTCAGCTTGCCGGTGTCACCGCTGCGATTCCCAGATCGCGCTTCGCCGCCACAATCGAAATCGTGTAGCCCGCGATCACGTCGAACAGGCACATCAGCACCAGAAAGAAAAACACCGAAGTCGCGAAATTGTGCACGACAAGGAATTCCACCAGCGCCCCGATGAAAACCAACACCGAGAACGCATGATTGACGATCTCGACCGATGTGGTGCGCGTCGCCTTGATGATCTCGACGAACAGCAGAACGAATCCCAGCAGCACAATCGTATCGCCCAGCGTGAAGCTCCACACATCGCCGGAGAACATCGGCACCGGATGTCCGGCGGCGAGCAGCTTCATCATTCCGTCCGGTTCGCCGGCAAACCAGAAGCCGCCAAACGCGGCCACGTTGTAGGCCAGCACGGCAAAGATCATCAGGGGAAAGGACCGCAAGCGTCGCCTCCTGCCAAATCAGCAGGGGGCTTTTATCACATTTCCTATCGCGCGGCCTCGCGCAGCGCCGTGCGCTCGCGGAAGATGAGGAAGAGATTGCGCACATACACCACAAGCCCGCCGATCTGGCCGAGGATGAAAGGCGCTGCGTCCTTGCCCACATGCACCGCATAGACGAGCGTGATGATTCCGCCGCCGATGCTGAAATACCAGAACGCCACCGGAATCACGCTGCGTCCTTCCAGTTCGCTCTTGAACCACTGCACAAGGAAGCGCGAGGCGAACAACCCCTGTCCCGCAAAGCCGATCAGCAGCCAGATGTGCTCGGTGGTGAGCCAGCCGAAGAGAAAAGACATTCAAAGCTCCGTCGGTTCGGGATCGCCCTTGTGCCGGGATTGCAGCCAGCGCACGCCCAACACGTCGGAGATGCCCGCAAACATGCGTTGCAGGTTGGTGTATTTCGACCGCCCGTGTAGGCGCGGCCTGTGGTTCACATCGGCAAAGCCGACTTCATAACCTTCGCGCAGCATCAGCGTGGTCATGAAGCGATGCTGGTGATCGAAATAGGGCAGGGCAAGAAACGCCTCCCGCCGGAACGCCTTGATCCCGCAGCCGGAGTCGACGGCGGTGTCGCGCAGCGCGCGGCGGCGAAATCCATTCGCAAATCCGGATGCAAGCCTGCGCGAAAGCGTATCCTTGCGCTTCGCCCGCACGCCCGAAACCATGCCCAGCCGATCGTCGGCGCGTAGCGCCGCCACCAGCTTCGGCAGGTCCGCCGGATCGTTCTGCCCGTCGCCGTCCAGCGTTGCGATCACCGTCCCGCTTGCCGCCCGCACCCCCGTGCGGATCGCCCGGCTCTGTCCCGAATTGCGCCCATGCCGGATCACCCGAAGGTTCGGCAGCTCGCCCTTGAGCGCGGCAAGTTCGGCCGCCGTCGAATCGGTCGAGCCGTCGTCCACAAAGATGATCTCGGCCTGATCGCCTGAGACCGCAGCCGCGATCTCGCGCGCCAGCGGGCCGACATTCCCGGCCTCATCCTTCACGGGCACGACAACGGAAAGCGAAACGGGCATCAAAAGGGTCCGGCCAATTTTCTCAGGCGGGCAGGGAGGTTGGCACTCCACTCCCCGCGCGCCGGGCCTTATACAGGGCCGGGGGCCGCATCAATAGCCAGGGGGATCACATCATCGACGCCGCAAAACCCGCCCGGTTCCTGGAGATCGCGGCCCGGCGCCCGTTTCTGGCGCTGTTCCTGTTCTGCGCGCTCCTGTGGCTGCCGGGTGTCTTTAGCCTGCCGCCGCTCGACCGCGATGAAAGCCGCTTCGCCCAATCGTCGAAGCAGATGTTGGAGACCGGCAACTTCATCGATATCCGCTTCGGTTTCGTCCCCCGCTACAAGAAGCCGGTCGGCATCTATTGGCTTCAGGCCGCATCGACCGCGATCACCGGCTTCGGCAACCGCACCCACATCTGGACGTATCGCCTTCCGTCCTTCCTCGGCGGCTTGCTCGCGGCCTGGCTCACCTTCTGGCTCGCCCGCGCGATAGGCCCGCCCGAGACCGCCTTCACTGCCGCGCTGCTGTTGGCGGGAACACTCCTGCTTTCGGCGGAGTCGATCATCGCGACCACCGACGCGGTACTGCTCGCCACCGTTGTCGCGTCGCAGACGATGTTCCTGCGCGCCTATCTCGCGCGCGAACCTCTGTCATGGCCCGTTGCGCTCGCCGGATGGGCCGCCATCGGCATCGGCATATTGGTGAAAGGCATCACGCCCGGCATCTGCGCACTGACCATCCTGACTCTCTGCTTCTGGGATCGCGATGCGCGCTGGCTCGCCCGCACCCGGCCGGTGGCTGGCATCGCGGTGATGCTGCTGATCGCGCTGCCCTGGGCCATCGCCATCTGGATACAAAGTCACGGCGCCTTCTTTGCCCAATCCGTAGGCAACGATTTCGCCGCCAAGCTCGCCGGGGGACAGGAAACGCACGGCGCACCGCCGGGCTATTACCTCCTGCTCGTCAGCGCCGCGCTGTGGCCCGCAACCCTGTTCCTGATCCCCGCCATCGCCTTCGCCATCATGCGCCGCGAAGTACCGGCGGTGCGTTTCCTGATTTCGTGGGCAGCCTCTGTCTGGGTCGTTGCCGAGATCATCCCGACCAAACTTCCGCACTACGTCCTGCCCGCCTATCCCGCGTTGACAGTGCTGATGGCGCTCTGGATCGGCAGCGAAGTGACCTTGAAACGCGAACGTCTGCTCGCCTTCTTCGCGTTCCTCCAATACGGCATCGGCACCGTGGCCATCGCCGCAGCCCCCATCGTCGCCACCATTTTCTATGGGGGTTACTCGCCCATCTGGCTCACGGCGCTTTGCGCAATAGGAGGTTCCATCGGCCTTGTCGCGATCCCGCGGTTCCTCAAAGGCGATGCGCCCGGCGCCATCGGTTTCTCGGCCGCTGCCGCGATCATTCTCTACGGAGCGATCACGCTGGGCGCCGTGCCGATGTTGCAATGGCTGTGGGTGTCGCCGCGTGCCGCAGCCCTTGTCGCGAAGGATGCAAGACCGGGCGATCCGCCTGTCGTTCTCGCGGGTTACGAAGAACCGAGCCTCGTCTTCCTTCTCGGCACCAACACCCGGCTTGCGGTCGATGGATCGGCGGCGGCCGATGCGTTTGCCGACCAGGGAGGGCTCGCTCTGATCGAGCGGCACGAACGCAAAGCCTTCGCCCGACGTCTCGCCGAGACGGGGGCGGAGGTCACCCGCGTCGATACGCTGTGGGGTTTGAACTATTCCCGTGGCAAGACGGTAACCATCGACGTCTTTCGCGTCGAACCTGTGCATCAGGTCATCGCTCCGCCGGGTGAGTGAACCCCGCCTCTCTTGACGACTGTCGGGATCGCTCTAATGATCGCGCAAATTCGATATGCCGTTTGATGGGAAGTCGAAGGGGCTTTCGAGGCAATCGTTGGTGCACATGAGACATCGATGAGTCTCCAGATTGCGCGGGGGCGCGAAGCCAAGCCTCCGTCGCGGGCCGTTCGTGCAAGACCGGTTCTGCCCTCTTCCTCCACTATCCCGGAAGCGATCCCACTCCCGATCCCCCCCAAGGCTCCCGTCCGCAAGCCGCTTCTCCGCTTCCCCGTCAATCCGGACACCCGCTCCTTCTACCGCCATTTCTATCCCGGAACGACCACCGCCGAGTGGAACGACTGGCGCTGGCAGATGCGCACGCGCATCCGCAACCTCGAAGAACTCTCGCGCATCTTCACGCTGTCGGAAGACGAACGTTCCGCCGTCGAACGCCACAAGGGTTCGCTGCCGGTCGGCATCACGCCCTATTACGCAAGTTTAATGGGTCTCGACGATCCCGCCGAACCTCTGCGCCGCACGCATGTGATGACCGGCGCCGAATATGTTCGTGCCCCCGGCGAGTTCGACGACCCGCTTGGCGAAGATCACGACACCGTGGTGCCCGGTCTCGTGCACCGCTATCCCGACCGTGTGCTGTTCCTGACGACCGGCACCTGTTCCACCTACTGCCGCTATTGCACACGCTCGCGCCTCGTCGGCAATCCGGGCGGCGAATACCAGTTCTCGACCAAGCAATGGGAAAAAGCGCTCGGCTATCTCGAAAAGCATACCGAGGTGCGCGACGTGCTGCTGTCCGGCGGCGATCCGCTCACCATTGGCGACGACAAGCTCGACTGGCTGCTGACGCGGCTGCGCGCCATCAAGCACATCGAATTTCTGCGCATCGGCAGCAAGGTTCCGGTGGTGACGCCGCAGCGCATCACCAAGGATCTGGTGAAGATCCTGAAGAAACATCATCCGTTGTGGATGAGCATCCATGTCACCCATCCGCGCGAGTTGACGGAAGAGGTGACGGAATCCTTTTCGCGTCTCGCCGATGCCGGCATTCCGCTCGGTTCGCAAACGGTGTTGATGAAGGGCATCAACGACGATGCCGCGATCATGACCAACCTCATGCACGGCCTGTTGATGCGCCGCGTGAAGCCCTACTACCTCTATCAAATGGACCCGATCCGCGGCTCGGCGCATTTCCGCACCACGGTGGAGAAGGGCGTCGAGATCATCCGCGCCCTGCGCGGCCACACGACCGGCTATGCGACGCCGATGTTCTGTGTCGATGCGCCGGGCGGCGGCGGCAAGATTCTCGTGGCGCCGGATTCCGTCGTCGGCCGCGATGGCGACGATCTGTTGCTGCGCAATTTCGAAGGCAACGTCTATCGCTACCCCGATCCCGCCGGAACCTTGGGCAGCGACAAGCCGGCTTACGCCGCGGAATAGGTTGTCATGCGTATCGGGGTCACCTACGACCTCAAATCGGATTATCTGGCGCTCGGTTACGGCGAGGAAGACGTCGCCGAATTCGACAGCGAGATCACCATCGATGCGATCTGTGCCGCGCTCGCAGAGCAGGGCTGGGACGTCTCGCGCATAGGCAACGTCCACAGGCTGATCGAAAAACTGGCGGCGGGCGAACGCTGGGACGCAGTTTTCAATTTCTGCGAAGGGTTGAAAGGCGTCTCGCGCGAGGCACAGGTGCCCGCGATTCTCGAAGCCTATGACATCCCGTATGTCTTCTCCGATCCGTTGACGCTGTCGGTCACGCTCGACAAGGCGATGGCCAAACGCGTCGCCCGCGATCAGGGTGTACCGACAGCCGATTTCGCCGTGATCGAAAAGATCGCCGACGCGAACAGGATCAAACTTCCCTATCCGCTGTTCCTCAAGCCGGTGGCCGAAGGTTCGGGCAAGGGCGTCAACGGCAAATCGCGAGTGACCAATCTCAACGAACTCACCTGCACCGCGTCCGATCTTCTCGCGCGATTCAAGCAGCCCGTTCTGGTCGAAACCTTCCTGCCGGGCCGCGAATTCACTGTCGGCATCATCGGCACAGGCGACGACGCGGAAGTGTTGGGCGTATCCGAGATTCATCAAAAGGGAAACTATGTCGGCCACGGCTATGGTTTCGAGAACAAGGAATATTGGGAAGACAAGGTCGACATCCTCGAAGCCGACGCAGCGTCCGCGAAAGCCGCTGGCGAAGTGGCGTTGGCCGCATGGCGCGCGCTGCGTTGCCGCGATGGCGGCCGCGTCGACATCCGCAACGATGCAAACGGCAATCCGCACTTCATAGAAGTGAACCCGCTTGCGGGCCTGCGTCCGGAATATTCCGACCTATGCTTCATCGCCCGCTATCGCGGCCTTTCGCATGCCGATCTGATCGCGCGCATCATGCAGGCGTTCCTCAAACGCCACCCGCAACTGAGTGCGCGACGGGAGTGAACTCTGTTTGATCTGATCCAACTAAACTTGTCATCCCGGACGCGCGCCAGCGCGATCCGGGACCCATTGAGAAGTGGCTCGATGGGTTCCGGCTCTGCGCGGCTGATGCCGCTTGGCCGGGATGACAAGGTGAGGGTATTTCAAAGAGATCGCCGAAGATTTTGATCATGCGCGTCCTCGTCCTCCATTCCGACATCCCGCCCGACGCGCCGCCGGACGAACAGGACACGCTCATCCAGGCCGAAGCGATTGCGCAGGCGCTGATGTCGTTGGGCCATACCGTCGTCAAAGCGCCGTTCTCGCCATGGCTGAAAGATTTGAAAGCGCTGGTGCACGACAACCGCGCCGAACTTCTCTTCAACGTCGTCGAAGCCGTGGAAGGCTCTGGCTATCGTGCCGCCGAAGCCATCGCGATGTTCGATGAACTGGGCATCCCCTATACCGGCAACCGCTCCGAGCCTGTGGTGACCACCTGCGACAAGCCGTTGACCAAGAGCAGGCTCGCCGATGAAGGATTGCCGACACCACCATGGACGACACCGCCTGATTGGGACAACATCGACGGCAAAAGACCCTACATCGTGAAATCCGCGCGCGAAGATGCCTCCGTCGGAATCGATGACAACGCAGTGGTTCGCGGCCGCGATGCCATCCGCGCCCGCGCCGAACTCTGCACCGAGCTTCACGGCGGCGAGTGGTTTGCGGAAGCATTCGTCGACGGCCGCGAATTCAATGTCGCCGTGCTGGAAGAAAACGGCCGCCCCCGCGTGCTGCCGATGGCCGAGATGCGTTTCGAGGAATGGCCGGCGGGAAAACCGAAGGTCGTCGGCTACACCGCGAAATGGGACGACAACTCCCTCGACTCCACCCACACCGTTCGGGATTTCACCTGGGCAGGCCGCGAACCCGAACTGGCTGCAACGCTGCACGATCTGGCGGTACGCGCCTGGGATCTGTTCGACCTGCGCGGCTACGCCCGCGTCGATTTCCGCGTCGATGCGAATGGCAATCCGACAATCCTCGAACTCAACCCGAACCCCTGCATCGAACCGGAAGCGGGATTTGGTGCAGCGGCACGCGAAGCGGGGTATGATTATCGCGAATTAATTCGCCGTATCGTCGAAGCGGCGTTACGTGGATCGGAAACCGCTACAAAGTCCTGGAATGAAGCGCCGATATAAATTGTCCATACTGGCCCTATTGGTGCTGACATCGGCATTTTGGACAATGCCTTTGGCGTTTTTTCTTCGAGGGGTATGTGAAACCGGTTGCGGACCACCTGTCATTTGGGCTGTCGCGAAAGCCATCCTTCTGGTGGGGGTTGTTATCGGTGCGTTGATTTGGGCAGTTAGTATGGACAAGAAAGGCTGACCCGTCACATCGAAGCCGGCAGCGGCAATCCCTTTTTGTGCAGCCTGCGTTCGCGCCACACGATGAAAAGCCCCGCCGCAATCACCATGCCCGCTCCGATCAGCACCATCTTCTGCGGAACGTCCTGGAACAGCAGATAGCCAAGCCCCGTCGCCCAAACCATCGCCACATAGTCGAACGGCGCCAGCAGCGAAGGTTCGGCGAAGCGATAGGAATAGGTCATGCAGATCTGCCCGATGCCGCCCAGAAGTCCGGACATCACCAGCCAGAACGCCATATACGCATCCGGCATCACGAAATCGCCGATCATTACCAGCCCGCCCGCAATCGCTGCCGTCAGCATGAAATAGAACACGATGGTTTCGCTTTTCTCCGTCGTGCTCATCTGCCGGATGAACACCACGACAAACGCCGAGAACAGCGATCCGCCCAGCGCCAGACCCGCGCCCTTCGATGCGCCGGAGGAGATCACCGCGCCGATCCCGCCATAGGGTTCGATCATCAGCATCACGCCGCCGAAGCCGACCGCCACTGCCGCGCTGCGGTAGAGGCCTACGCGTTCCTTCAGGATCAGTGCCGCCAGGATCACCGCGAAGATCGGCATCACGAAACTGAAGGCGGTGATGTCGGCCAGCGGCAAGGTCTCCAATGCCGCGAAATTCATGAACATCGAGGAGACGCCCGCCAGCGACCGCAGCAGATGCATCCCCGGCCGCTTGGTGCGCACGACATGCGCCGGACCGATGGTGAAGATCGCCAGCGCAAACAGCGGTATCAGCGCGAAGAACGACCGGAAGAAAATCGCTTCGCCCAGCGGCGGATCGCCGGCCAGCTTCACGCAGGCATACATCAGCGAGAAAGCCAGCGTCGCGCCGAGCTTGAGGCCGATCCCGAGCGAAGGCCTGTTCATCGCCGGCTCAGAGCCAGCCTCTGCGCTTGAACCATAGATAAGGCAGCACGGCGGAAAGGATCATCACGCCGATGGCGAGGGGATAGCCGAGCGCCGAATGCAGTTCCGGCATGAAGGTGAAATTCATGCCCCAAATCGAGGCGAACAAGGTCGGCGGCAGAAACACCATCGCCGCCACCGACATGATCTTGATGATGTTGTTCTGCTCGTTGTTGATGAGGCCCAGCGTGGCATCCTGCAGGTAGCTGAGCTTGGTCGACAGGAACGACGAATGATCCTGCAGCGATTGCACGTCGCGCGTGATCGTCTTGATATGCGTGCGCACGTCCTTGCTCGCGCGGCCTTCCGTCGCCTGGGTGAGGAAGGTCAGCATACGCCCGATGGTGAGCAGCGACTCGCGCATCTTGCTCGTCAGATCGTGCTTGCGCCCCAGCCGCCGCAGGATGCCCTGGAAGTCGCTCGTCCCCAGCTTGTGCTGCGGATCGATGTCGAAGATTTCGCGGGAGATGGTTTCGATGTCCGAACCGGCGCGTTCCAGAATGTCTGCCATCCGGTCCACGATCACGTCCAAGAGCGCCATGAAAACCGTTTCCGCCTTGTTGGCGGCAACCGTCGTGCGCTCGCAACGCGCGGCAAAGGTGCGGAACGGCTGCGGATCGATATAGCGGATGGTGACCAGCCGCTCATGGGCGATCACGAAACTGATCACGTCGGAAATCGGCCGGTCGCCGTCGGTATTGGCCAGCACCATCGCCGTCATGAAGACGCCGCCGTCCTCCTGATAGAGGCGGCTGGAGATTTCGATCTCCTCCATGTCCGCACGCGTCGGCAGGTCCATCGCGGTCATGGCGTTGACCATGCGGCGTTCTTCGGCGGTGGGGGTGAGCAGGTCGAGCCAGAGCGCATCGGTGGGGATTGTGCTCCCTTCCGAAATCACCACGCCCTTCAAGGCGCCGTTCTGAAGCTGGTAGGCCTTCAGCACGCTTTATCCCCGCTCGGTCCAGAAGGTACGACGGTAGATACCGGCGCGGCCCGACCATAGCCCCGTCCTGCAAAAGGAGAGAAGGGATTTTTGCGGCGATCATCCGATGTCGCGGCAGGCCCCACCCGCTGGCGTGCCGATGCACGCCGCCGACCTCCCCGCGTTGGGGGAGGTAAGAAATGAGTTCGATATAAGAGCTTCACTTACCTCCCCCAACGCGGGGAGGTCGACATCGCGAAGCGATGGCGGGTGGGGCCCGAGGAATTACCTCGGCGCCAGCACCATCATCATCTGGCGGCCTTCGATCTTGGGATACTGCTCGATCTTGGCGATCGGCTCGACATCTCTCTGGATGCGTGTGAGCAACTCCATGCCCAGATGCTGGTGGGCCATTTCACGGCCGCGGAAACGCAGCGTGACCTTCACCTTGTCGCCTTCGTCGAAGAAGCGGCGGACCGAACGCATCTTCACGTCGTAATCGTGATCGTCGATGGTCGGGCGCATCTTGATCTCCTTGATCTCGATGACCTTCTGCTTCTTGCGTGCTTCGGCGGCTTTCTTCTGCTGTTCGTATTTGTATTTGCCGTAGTCCATCAATTTGACCACGGGCGGATTGTTTTCCGGCGAGACTTCGACGAGGTCGAAACCTTTTTCTTCCGCGATGGCGCGGGCTTCGTCGGTGCCGATTTCTCCGTATTTGTGGCCGTCGTCTCCGATCAGAAGGATGGAGCGGGCGAAAATTTCCTCATTGACGCGTGGGCCGTCCTTCGCAGCCGGGGCGGGGCCCTGCGTTTGAAAACGTCTGGGTACTATGACTCTCTCCTGTTACGAGCCGTGCGCAGACCTTCCGCAGAGCTTTTCGCTGGCCCTACGAAACGTGTTCGGTCTTGGCGCAGCGGGATCTCCTCGTAGTCGGCGCGCGGCATGGTTGTCGCGCGAACCCAAAGGGCGTCAGGCCCCGGTTCAAGGCCAGAATAGAACGGTCCTTGGGTTTAGCAAGCCTTAATCCGCTGTTTCCTTGCGGGTTTCGGCTTCCTTTTTGATCCGCGCGATGAAGGTTTCCAGCGGCATGGCTCCCAAATCCTTGCCGGAACGCAGACGAACCGCGACTTTACCCTCCGCCGCCTCGCGCTCGCCCACCACGAGCATGTAGGGGATTTTTTGCAACTGGGCGTCGCGAATCTTCTTCTGCATCCGCTCGGCCGAGGTGTCGATGTCCACACGCAATCCCGCCGTGCCGTTGACCACCGGGGTCTGGAACAACGCGTCGAGCACCTTGCGCGAATATTCGCTCACCTTGTCGGAGATCGGAATGACACGCGCCTGAATGGGCGCAAGCCAGGTCGGGAATGCGCCCGCATAATGCTCGATCAGGAACGCGGTGAAACGCTCGTGCGTGCCCAGCGGCGCGCGATGGATCACATAGACCGGCTGTTCCTGTCCGTCTTCGCCGATGTATTTCAGATCGAAGGTCTGTGTGGCGAGGAAATCGAGCTGGTTGGTCGAGATCGTGTATTCGGTTCCGATGGCTGACTTGATCATGAAGTCGATCTTCGGCCCGTAGAACGCGGCTTCGCCCTTGGCTTCCACGAACGGATAGCCGGACTCGGTCATCGCCGCGCGGATAATGCTCAGCGCATCCAGCCATTTTTGCGGCTGGTCGACATATTTGTCGAGCTTGTCGAGATCGGGCAGCGACAGGCGCATGTAATAGTCTTTGATGTCCATCAGGTCGTAATAGCGCGCGTGCAGATGCATCACGCGGATGAACTCTTCCTTCGCCTGGTCGTAGCGGCAGTAAATATGCGCGTCGTTCATGCAGAAGCCGCGCACCCGCATCAGCCCGGACAATCCGCCGGATGCTTCGTAACGATAATCCTGCCCGTATTCGGCGATGCGCAGCGGCAGTTCGCGATAGGAATGCCGTGTCGCCCCATAGATGGTGTGATGGAACGGGCAGTTCATCGGCCGCAGGTAATAGTTCTCGCCGTCGATATCGAGCGGCGAATACATGCTGTCGGCGTAATAAGGCAGGTGCCGCGAACGGTAGAACAGCGACTCCTTGGTGATGTGCGGCGTCGCCACGCGGCGATAACCGTCCTTGCGTTCTTCCTGCAACGCAAGGAACTCCAACTCCTGGCGGAGCACCATGCCGTTCGGCATCCACAAGGGCAGGCCCGCGCCGATGTCCGGCGAGAAGGTGAAAAGCTCCATCTCCTTGCCGAGCTTGCGATGGTCGCGCTTCTCCGCTTCCTCAAGCCGGTGGAGGTAGGCCGCCAGTTCCTTGTCGTCGCGCCACGCCGTCCCGTAGATGCGTTGAAGCATCGGATTGTTGGAATCGCCGCGCCAATAGGCGCCTGCGATCTTTGTCAGCTTGAACGCCTGCCCGATCTTGGCCGTGGAGGCAAAGTGCGGCCCGCGGCAGAGGTCGTGCCAGTTGCCGTGGAAATAGATCGATACGTCTTCGTTCGCCGGAATCGAACGGATGAGTTCGGCCTTGTAGAACTCGCCGATCTTCTCGAAATGCTCGATCGCCTTGTCGCGCGGCCACACCTCGCGATGGGTCGCCACGTCTTGCGCGACGATCTCGTGCATGCGCTGTTCGATCTTGGCGAGATCGTCCGGCGTGAACGGGGTTTCGCGGGCGAAGTCGTAATAGAACCCGTCCTCGATGGTGGGGCCGATGGTGACCTGCGTGCCGGGATAAAGCTCCTGCACCGCCATGGCCAGAATATGCGCCGCATCGTGGCGGATGAGTTCCAGCGCCTCGGGATCCTTGCGCGTGATGATGCGCACCTTGGAGTCGCCTTCGAGCGGCCGGAAGATGTCCCACACCTTGCCGTTCACCTCGACGGCCAGCGCCGCCTTGGCGAGCCCCGGCCCGATGGCCGCGGCAACATCCCCGCCGGTCGCCCCGCGCGTGAGCGTCAACGCCTTCCCATCGGGAAGGGTGACGATCAGTTCTTTTGCGTTTGCGGGCGAAGACACGGCTTTTTTCCTAAGCTATTTTGGAACCGACCATCTGTGAGTGCCGGGCTCCAAAGTCAAGGCATGGCGGGTCTTCAGCCTGCGTTCAGGAAAGAAGCCTTAATCAGAGGCCACGAACGGCCCGGAACTTCGTTATTATGTGCGGGTATTCGTTCGGTGTGAGGATTCGATGAGTCGCCTGGGATTTGCAGGTTCTCTGAGCGCGTTTCTGCTGGCATGTGCCATGCCTGTGGCCGCCGCCCCCGGCGACGATACCGCCACCGAAGTGATGCGCGATTGCGGCGGCGACAGCCTGCCGCGCGATCAGGTCAGCTCGTGCCTGGAGCGCGCGCGGGTGGTGGATCAGGACAACCCGTCCGCCGCCATGGAGTCGCTGGAAGCCAAGCTGGAACAGCGGGTTAGGAATGAGCCCGAAGGCGGTCCAACGCCCCTGCCTCCGCCGCGAGATCAGATGGGTCAGGACAATGATGGCCCGCGCGATCAGGGCTATGGCCCCGACAACGGCCGGGATGACGAAGATATGGGCCCGAACGACCGCGGATCCGACGACGAGGATATGGGCCCGGACGACCAAGGCCCTCCGGATGAAGATTCTGCCCCCGACGATCGGAGCCCGCCCAATCAGGACATGGGCCCGGATGATCGCGGCTCCCAGTCCGCGGCGCCGGACGATGACGACGAACCGCCGGTCGATGACGGCGAGGATGGCTACGACAACACCCAGCCGGACAACAGCTACGACGAGCCGGATGCACCCGATGACGATCAGGACGCGCCGCCCGACGACGATCAGGATACCGACCAGGGATAACCGGACTTCCGCACGGTTCTTTTGAAGCGGAAGGAATTCGCGAGGGGTGCGAAAAGGAGACGAAGATGAATTTCAAGACGATGTCATTGGCCGCCGCTTTGGCGCTCGCCGCAACGGCTGCGTCCGCACAACCCGCGACGGTATCGAGTTCGGGTAACGTCTGCCTGAAGACGATCCTGATCGACCACACCGAAACGCCGGACACCAGGACGATCCTGTTCTTCATGAAGAACGGCACGGCGTGGAAGAACACGCTCAAGAGCGATTGCATCGGTCTGCGACAGAACGGTTTCGTTTACGGCCCGACGCCGCCCGATCAGGTCTGCGGCAACTTCCAGGTGATTCAGGCGATCCAGACCAAGTCGGTTTGCGTGTTGGGCCCGTTCACCCCGTATGAGAAGAACAAATCGACGGTCGAACACTCCGGCGATCCGCACGAGTAATCGCGCAAGGCCCCACCCGCCATCGCTTCGCGATGTCGACCTCCCCGCGTAGGGGGAGGTAAGTGGAACTCATATAGTGAAGCCAGCTTCTTACCTCCCCCTACGCGGGGAGGTTGGGCGCGTGCATCGGCACGCGACCGGGTGGGGCCTTACCGGCTCGCGTAAACCTGTATCGACGTGTAATCCGCCCGCACCGCGCGGCACGCCAGTGCGAGCCGCAGGATATTCCGCTGCCAGCCCGGCAGGTCGACCGGATAGAGCCGCCCTTCGCGCATCGGCATTCCGCCGTTTACCGGCAACGAAACCTTCTCGCCATTGGTGAAGCGGATAACCACCGCGCGGCATTGCGCATCGCCGCCGCGCGCGCGCAGTCCCACTTGTCTGAAGTGACGTCCATTCGCGCCGTCCACTGTCGTTTCGCCTTCGCGATCCGCAAAGCGCGCGGAGCCGAGCGCGATCCAGTCATTGTCGTTCCAACCCGGCTGCTGCACCGGCGGCACGCCCGGCCCGATGGGCGGACGCCATCCCGGTCCCCAGCCGCGCGTATCGGCGGCGATTTCGACGCGCGCACCGCGCCGTCCCGTCGCGCGGCACAGAAAGTCGAGGCTGCGCAATCTGCGCGCATCGCCCGGCACATCGATGTTTACCGGGCGGCCTTCGCGCAACGTGCCGCGCCAGAGGTCGCGCGATTGTCCGTTGCCGAACCGCACGGTGATCGTGCGGCACGCCACGTCGCTTCCCACTGCGCGCAATTGCACGCTTTCGACCGGCCCGCCGAAATTGCCGTACTGGCTGCTGCGTTCGAGCTGATAGTCGATGTCGACAGACCCCACGCGATCCCAAGCGGCAAACGCGGGCGTTGAAAGAGCCGCAGAAAAACCAACCGCCAACAGCAGGAACGATTTCATGATGGACCTCCCCAATGTGCGCGAAGGGCCCGCGCCACAGACGGAAGCTTACGGTGTCCATTGCTTTTGGGAAATGTGGGGCGGCTGTAAGCCCATTTTACAAAAGAAAGAGGGGGTTAGTAGGATTCCGCCGGTTTGCCTGCCCCGGCACGCCAATTGCTTAACAAAAGCTTAAAGATACTGTTGGGGTGTTGAGGGATGCGTGGGTTCGTAACCGGCCTTTTGGTGGCCGCTGGTATGGCGCTATCGATGACGGCCGCCCAGGCCAGTTTCATCGGCGACCAGTTCAGCCAGTACTATTATTATCCGGATACGTCCTCGCCCTATGGCGGCTATTCCGCCACGCACCCGACTTTCACCGCGCCGTTCAATGGTGAGCTGGGCGTCGTGGAAGGCGTGACGTCGATCGACGCGTATATGAATTCCAACACGCTGGTCGTGAGCTTCAACACCAGCCTTCACAATCCCACCTGGGCCAACGCAGCATTCAACGGCCTCGTTCTCACGCTGCAAGGTCCGAGCATGCTCAACATCGCCGGCATCGTGATCCTGCCGGGCACCAACATGGCGGGTTTCGATGCCTCGCGCGTCAGCTTTTCGTCGACGACGATCAGCCTGAACTTCGCCGGCCTCTCCTATGAGTGCGACACCAAAGTGAAGATCGGTTTCACCTTCGAACCACCAACGCGCGCGCCGGAACCGGCGACCATCGCGCTTGTTGGCGGCGGCCTCATCGCAATGGGTCGGGGCGCGGGACGCAGGCGGAAAAAATCCGCCGGCGTTTCGTAGCGCAACGGGGGGGGAAAGGCCGGAGACAACTCCGGCCTTTCGTTTTCTGCACCTCTGCGGAACTTTGCCGCGAAGCCATCAAAATTTTTTCACAATCGCATCGTTTCGTAGCGAAAGCGTGGTCATCGCGCGCGATTGCGTTATAGTGCGCGTACTGGAAACGGTGCTGTCGATGCGTAATTTCGGGCGAACGGCCATGTTGGCCGCCAGTGTTTTCGCTATTCCTTCTCTTTCATTCGCCGACGGCGCGGCGACGCAGCCGCTTGCCTGGCAGCACGGCCCGGTCAACGCCGCGATCAGCGCAACGTCTGCGCCCGACGGATCCAATGTCGGCGGCAGTTCGAAACTGGAACTCGACACCGCGGGCTTGCAGGCCGCCGTCACCGGCAGCGTCACCACCAACACAACGCACGACACGACCTCCGGCACGCCTGTGTTACAGACGGGTGCAGACTCCGGTTCCTGGACGCGCGCACAGATCGGCGTCACCGCAAAGGCCGATGGTCCTGTTGGTTCCACCGTCGCGCTCACCGGTCAGGACCAGATTTCGCAAAGCGTTTCCCCTTACGCACCAGGCACCGGCGACACGCGCCAGATCCTCGAAACCAAAGCGCTCTCCGGCAGCGTGGTGGCAACCTTGCCGCTGCTTCCCAATCTCGATGCGCAGACCGGCGCGTCGGCTTCGCAATCCGATACGCGCAACGCCGCCGTCGGCAGCGACGAAACCACCCATCTGCAAACCGGTGACACGCAATTCTCCGCCTCGCTCGCCTATCGCGCCACCGATCATGTGACGGTGAACGCCGGCGCCACGCTCGAACAACAAACTGCAGCACTCGATGGCAACGCCGCCGGTTCCGCAAGCTATTCCTATGTGAAACCGCAAGCTGGCGTCACGGTCACGCCGTGGCACGGCGCGGCCGCCAAACTTTCCACCGAACAGGCCGTCGAGCCGCTGAACGGCGCGAACTACATGGCGCTCGCCAATCTCTCCGACCGCCCGCAGAGTCTGAAGATCGCGCCGGATCGTTCCTGGCAGACGGAGGCAAGCCTCGAACAGAAATTCGGCGCGGCGAGCATCAGCGCAAGTCTCGCACACGGAACCAACGGCAGCGCCACCGAACTCGCCCCCGTCGCGGGCGGACAAACGCCCGCAAGCGTGGACCTGAAGAAGAAACAGAAAGCGACCATCGCCTTGTCGTTGCCGCTCGAACCGTTCGGGCTATCCGACACGCAACTGCAATCGCAGGCGACGTGGCGCAATTCGCTGGTGCGCGATCCGGTGACCGGCAAATATCGCAGAGCCAATGGCGAAGCGCCGCGCGAAGCCTCGATCGATCTCACCAGAACGCTTCCCGCGACCGACACCAAGATCGGCGTGTCCGGCAACCTCGGCACCACGCGTGACTTCTATCAGGTGAACCAGTCGACCGAAGTGCGTACCGCGCCGGGCGTTGGTGCGTTTCTCTCCTACACGCCCGGTCCCGTCTCGATGAATCTGACCGTCGACGGCCTGGTCGGCGGCTCGCAGCAATATTCCGATACGTTCTACGACGGTTCGCGCAACGGATCGGTATCGTCCACCGCCAACCGCAAGGCGGGAAACCGGCACATTTCGTTCAGCCTGAGCAAGAAGTTCTAGCGCAAAGATCCGGCCACAGTTCCGCCACGAGCATCCAATAGATAGAGTTCTGCGTTTCGTTCCATGCGAAGCCCAAGGAGGGGCGACGGAGGAATTGTGATGCGCAAATTTGTTTTCGTGGCCGGAGCCGTTTCTTTGCTCGCGCTATCCGGTTGCGCTTATGACGATTACTACGGCGACGATTATTACGGCCGCGGCTATTACGGGACCGGTTACTACGGTGCCTATGGCGACTACTACGGGCCGGGTTACTACGATCCCTACTACACCGGTCCAGACTGGTATTACGACGGCGGTTATTCCTTTTATTACGACCGTCATTCGCACAATTGGTATCGCCGCGACCGCGATGGCCATGGCGATCATCACCGAGATCCCAATTGGGGCCGCAAGCACGATTGGCATGGCGACCGCAACGCGCCGTGGAACAGGCAAGGCGCGAATGGCCGCCCGCAGGTGACAGCACCGCAAGGCGACCGCCGGTTCGATGGCAACCGGGGTGGGGACTTCCGCCACCACGACCGGCCCAATTCCGGCGCACAGGGGCAGGGTAACGCACCACGCCCGCTTGCGTCGCCGCCACCCCCACCGCCGTCATCCCAAGGTGGGAATGACGACAGCGACCGTCCACGTCGTTGGCATGGCGGTAACCACGACCACCAGTAACATGGGCGGAAATCCAGCTTTTCCGACCCACGAATGTTGAAATTTTTCACCAAGGCCGGGATTTTTTATTTCAAGATTTAGTTAGATTGTGGCAGCCTCTGGTTGCGCACGGTAACCCGGTGACCTGCCTTGAGCGAGCATCCCATTCCCGACGTAATCGTGCCGGGAACACGCTTTGCCTACGACTTGCCTGACTTTCGAGAGGTCTTCGAAACGTCGCCGGAATTGAACCTGATCGTCGACGCGCGTTTCACCATCGTCTCGGCGACAGACTCTTATTGCTCGGCCACGATGACACGGCGCGAAGATATTCTCGGCCGCGCCTTGTTCGAAGTCTTCCCCGACAATCCGGACGACATGCGCGCCGACGGCGTGGCGAACCTGCGGTCGTCGCTCCTCAACGTCATCAAATTCCGCATCCCGGACCGGATGCCCGAACAGAAATACGACATCCGCCGCCCCGACGGCATATTCGAGGAGCGTTTCTGGCGTCCCTACAATTCGCCGATCCTGGGGCCGGACGGTTACGTGCGCTTCATCGTGCACTCTGTCGAAGACGTGACCGAACTCGCGCGCATCCGCAAGGAAGAAGCCAGCGCCCGCCGACGCGTGATCGAACAGGAACGCACCGCCGCCGACCTTCGCCATTCCAACAGCGAGTTGGTGGAGAAGGTGGCGCTGCTGCGCGCTTCGCTGAAGCGGCTTTCCGGGACCTAGCGCAACGTGCGGGCAAGCGGAAACCGGTTGCCCGCGAAAAGTTGCGCCAACAAAAATCAGACGCCGCCCAGGAAATCCATCTTGCCGATTTCGATGCCTTTGTGACGGAGCAGCGCGTAAGCCGTCGTCACATGGAAAAAGAAATTCGGCAGCGCGAAGCCCGTGAGGAATTGCGCGCCGGTGAAGTTGAACGTGCGATTGGGTGTCTTCAATTCCACCTGGCGGCTTTCCGCGCCGGCCAGCTTCGCCGGATCGACGCTCTTCAGATAGTCGATGGTCTTGGCGATGCGCGCCTGCAATTCCGGGAACGTCGTTTCGGTGTCTGCAAAGCTCGGCGGCTCGGATGCCGAAAGCCGCGCGGCCGCGCCTTTGGCGGAATCGCTCGCGATCTGGATCTGCCGCGTGAACGGATGCATGTCCGGCGCGAGCCGCGCGTCGAGCAGCGATTGCAGCGGAATGTCTTTCGTTTTGGCCTGCGCCACCGCCTTGTCGATGATCTTCGACAAGTTCTGCAGCATGCCGATCATGGTGGGAATGGACGCGTCGTAAATCGTGAAGGACATGGAATACTCCGTTGCGTTGTAGGGCCAATGGCAAGTTCGACGGGATGGAGCGGAATATTCCGCGCACGCCCCCTTAGGCCAGATGTGGGGTCACTTTCGATTTTAACAAGCGTATCAGCTCGGGGTCCATGGCCCGAAATTTGTCGGGAATATCCAGGCAAATCACCCGAACCCCTTTGAGGGACGAGCGAAAGCGCGATGCAAGCTTCTGACGCTGCGCCTCTTCCATGACAAAAATAATATCCGCCCATTCGACGAGGTCTTCGCCAAGCGGATTGTCCGCATCGGGATTGAGCCCGGCGGACGCGGTTTCGATACCGGGAAAATTGGCAAATATCTGTTCCGCGGCGGGACTGCGAAACCGGTTCCGCCCGCAGACGAATAGAACATGCTTCATGCCGATTTTGCGGCGGCTTCAGGCATTGCCTTTGACCTTTCCGAAATGCGCGCCCAAGAAAAGTCCCGTCACCAGAACCCCCAATCCGATTGCGGCTATATCCGCATTGGTGCGCGGCTCTACCGCGTGCAGCATTATCAGCACATAACCCACCGCGAAATTCACAAAGCCCCACACCACATTGACGAGTGGCGACGAAAGGCCCTTGCCCGGCGGACTGGCGAACGGGCTCTGAAATTTGTCCCCCGATATGCCGTGCACGAAATGCGGCAACCCGTTTGCAAACACGAGCCCGCCCGCGAAGTGAATGAGATAATCGTACCACATCGTCACGCCGCCTTCTTCATGCCCTTCAACAGGCCGAGCCGCACGAGGCTCTCCGCCGTCGCCAGCAGCGATTCCTCGTTGGAGCGCGGCTGCCAGCCGAGCAGGCGTTTGGCTTTCGCGTTCGTGCCGTTCTTCTTCTTGCCCAGTTCGGGCGTGATGAGCCGGATCGCCGGATCGCGCAACGCCGCGAGCCTCACCACCCAGTTCGGCAATTCCCGCGTCGGCACTTTCGCGGCCGCCACTCCCATCTTCGCCTTGATGGTGCGCGCGATCTCCGCCATCGACATGAAGTCGCCCGCAACCGCCAGGAACCGTTCGCCCTTTGCCGCCGGATCGGTCATGCAGCGCAGATGCAGGTCCGCCACGTCGCGCACATCGACAACGCCGAAATAGAGTTTGGGACATCCCGGCACTTCGCCGTCCATGAACCGCTGCACCAGCAAGATCGAAGTGGAGGTATCCGCCGCCAGCACCGGCCCGAACACGCCCACGGGATTGACCACCGAAAGCTCAAGCCCGTTTCCTTCCTTCGCGATGAAATCCCACGCCGCGCGTTCCGCGATGGTCTTCGATTTCACATAGGCCGAAAGATCGTCGCCGTTGAGATCGGTCCAGTCGTTCTCGTCGAACGGGCGGCCCTGCACCTTTTGCCCGTAACCGATGGCCGCGAAAGACGAGGTCATCACCACCCGCTTCACGCCGGCCGCGCGCGACGCCCGCAGCACCCGCAACGCGCCTTCGCGCGCGGGCACGATCAAATCGTCTTCATGTTTCGGATTGCCGGGAGGGAAGGGCGAAGCGATATGCAAAACATAATCGCACCCATTCACTGCTTCGGCCCATCCCGCATCGCTCTCCAGATCGGCGGCGAAGAAGGCAACCGGCGCATTCGCATCCGCGCCGCCTTCCTTCAGCATCGCCCGCACCTCCGGCTCGCGTTTCAGATTGCGCACAGTGGTGCGCACCGTGTGGCCCGCCTGCAAAAGCTGGACAATGCTGTGACTACCGATAAACCCCGATCCGCCGGTAACCAGAACCGTCGCCATGGATGGCTTTCCTCGAAATGTTGTTCGAGCGAGCTTAGCAAAGCCAGACAGTGGTCGAGAACTCCCCCGCAAAGGGGACAGACAAACGCCAGAAATGAGTTATGAAATCCGCTGTCCGCCCGGAGAATCGGCGCTTGCGAAAATGGATGTCGTCCCCCCGCTGGGCCAGTCACAGGATTGCTGCCGCCTTTTTTGTGGCTCCGGTTATACCGTGCAATGCCGTGATCGTTCTGACGACACCCCGGCCCATGCCGGATTGGGGACTTTATAACACCATCTTGTTGGTGGCGGTGTTTTTGTGCTGGGTTGTTTCTGGCCTCTTTGCGTTTCCCGCTTTTGTGATTTTACGCCGCCGCGGTCAGGTAAATTTTTGGACTAGTCTCGGCAGCGGGGCGGCAGTTGGAGGCATCCTGGCCTTGCTGTTCTATGCCACCTTTCTTTTGGGCCAACCCGTAGCCAATCAATCCAACCAGATTGAGACAATTCCGCAAGCCGCTCTATTCGGCGGCTCGATTGGGTTCTTTTTTTGGCTGATCGGCGTGTGGCGCAATCCCGCTTTCATGAAACAAAGCGACCTGCATCCCGAAGACATCTTCACTTAAGCCGCAGCCGCCAGCCACGAAGATGTGCTCGCATTCACCTTCTGCTGCACCGCTTCATATGCCACCGGGCGCGCGATGTTCATCCGCGCGCGCGCGGCATCCAGCGGTTCGGCGAACAGTTTCTCGATGTCTTCGCCATGCAGCCATGCCGCCTGTTTGCCGTGGCGATAGCCTTCCAGCACCGCGCGGCGCACATCGCGCCCGAACGGTTGCGTCAGGCTTTTCAGCGTGCCCATCAACCCGATGAAGCCCCAGCCCATGCCGCCGTTCTGCGCATAGGTGTAGGCGACAAGGCAAAGCTCGCCTAAAGGTTCGTCCGCGCGATAACCGGTCAACACGTGGCTAACATCGTGAATGTCGCGCTCGCGCCGCCCGAACCACGCAAACGGATGTTCCTCGTCGCGAACACGGCTGACCTGCTTGCTGACGTCGGCAAGGCCGTCCGCCGAAAACCCGGTGCGATCCAGGAACGCGCGATAGGCAGCGCCCACCGTTCCGGCGCCGAATTGCGAAAGCCATTCGCGGTTGGTCAGCTTTTCCACCAGCTCCACGCGATTGTAGGCGATGCGCCCGCCTTCCGTCGTTGCCAGCAGCTTTTGATAATTCCGCGAGGCCGTGCCGCGGTTCAACGCCTGCATCACGCGAAACACCTGCACGGTGTCCTTCGGATCTGCGAGCAGCTTGCGTATGGCCGAAAACGCCCCGCGCCAATCCTTGCGGGTGTCGTTCCAATAGAATGTCTCGGCCATGGCCGCCTCCATCTGATAATCTTGATTGTCAGATTGTCAGATGCCATGGATTTGTCAAGGGGAGCCTGTCACAGATGACCGAAAAACCCGAAAAACGCCGGTATTCCGGCCAAAGTTTCGAGGACCGGCTGGCCGACCGCCGGTCCCGCCTGATCGTGGCCGCCCTTGAGGTGGCGGGCAGGGAGGGGCTGGAGGGGGCATCGGTGGCCGCCATCTGCGCCGAGGCCGGGCTGACCGCGCGCTATTTCTACGAGTCGTTTCCCAGCCGCGAAGAGATATTCGTGGAGGCCTATCGCCTCGCGCAGGAACGTCTGCTGAAAAATATCGAAGCCGCCAAAGACAAAACGGATTCGGCGCGCGCCGCCCTCAAGGGCTTCTACACCGCGCTCTACGAACACCCGGGTGCTGCCCGCGTCTTCCTCGTGGATCTGGACGATCACGGCGGCGCCATGCGCATGGCAAGTTTCGAAGGCGCGCGCAAACTCGCCAAGGCCTTCAATGTGAAAGCCACCCATCGCCTGATGCTCGCCGGCATCATCGGCGCCATCGTCGACATCGGCAAACGCTGGATCGAATCCGATTTCGCGGAGCCCGTGGACAAGGTGGTGGAAATCGCGCTGCCGTTCACGAAGGTGAGAGGATAGGCCGACCCATCGCATCGCCGGATGTCCGAAATTTCATTCGGAATCTCGCGGGCCTCAACTCTTGCAGGAAGCGCCTGTTATTGACCTGCGCAAAGCCGGCTGTCACCGTCGATGCGGTCGTCGCGTCGCGCGGCATCATGGGGCACTATCAAAAGGAATAGCGAGATGCTGCGACGGTGGGGCACCGGCGTTGCCGGGATCGTTGCGATTGCTCTGCTTGGCGGAGCGGCTGTCGCGCCGAAGGACGATCCCCCGCCCGATTGGGCCTTCGTCGTTTTCCAACCATCCAAAGACCCGCCGGTAAAAGGCGATGTCACAGTGCCCGGCTCCAAATTGCACGTCGCGGCGAAGGTCCTCGATGATCCATCCAACGAGCCGGACTGGTTTGCCGAAGACCATCCCACAATGCCCTCTGTGGTGGCCCATGGTCATGCACCGAAATTGTGGGGCTGCGCCTATTGCCATCTGCCGACGGGTATCGGCGGCCCCGAAAGTGCGGTGATCGCAGGTCTACCCGCCGGCTATATCGAGCAGCAATTCGCCGAATTCCACGCGGGCCGCCGGCAATGCCCCGTGCCGAAGGACAACCCCTGCGCCACCTCCATGCAGAAGGTGTCGGCCGCCATAACTGAGCCGGAATTGGAAGCGGCGGCTGCTTATTTTTCCGGTCTGAAATACCATTCCCGCATTCATGTGATCGAAGCGGCGAGGGTACCGAAAACCGAGGTCGAATTCTTCGCACGCATCCGCGCTCCATCCGGCGGCGAGGAAGCCATTGGTCAGCGCATCCTCGAAGTGCCGGACGACAGGCATCTCTACAATGCCGGTGACTGGCGAACGACTCTCACGGCTTACGTGCCACCCGGTAGCATCGCACGCGGACGATCGCTGGTGGAAAGCGGCGACGGCGCGGTGCCCTGCAGCGTTTGCCACGGCGCACATATGCAAGGCGCGGGTCTCGTGCCGCCGCTGGCGGGCCGCTCGCCCAGCTATCTGTATCGCCAGCTCTACGAAATCCAATACGGCTACCGCCACGGCCCGGCAGTGGCGCAGATGCTGCCGGAAGTGGCGCATCTCAACGCGAAGGATCGGATCGCGATAGTGGCTTACCTGGCATCGCTGAAGGAGTGAAGCGTTGTACGAAAACCCTTTTTAAGCGATGTCTTCGGCCCGCTTCCCCCCTCGATCAATCACGACCTGACCACGCCCCAGGCCGCCATCGACGCCTTCAAGAAGTTCGTCAGCGAGAAATACAACATCAAAGGCACGGTGGGCTGCGCCGCCAAGCATGAGGAAGCCGAAGTCCGCGAGGACCTGCGCCGCGACAAACAGACGATCGAATCCAAAACCAACGGCGGCAAGGCCATCGACACGGGGTGGAAGTTTTCGTTGTAGAAAGCGTCAGCCCGTCAGATATCCGATCACAAGACGTGCCGCTTCATCGACAAGCGCATTCATCGCTTCGTCCGAAACAATCTTTTCGTGCAGCACCGCGTTGTGCGTCACGGCCTCGATGGATGTCACGCAGAGGAACGCCGCAAGATCCAGATCGCCGACGCGAATCTCATCGCGATGGTTTTCGAGATAAGCCCGGAACAGCGCGAAGTTTTCCCGGTTGAAGGTTTCCGCTTTCTCCAGCTTTCCCACGCGCGGAATCTGTTCCGCCAGCACGCGATGCAGCTTCGGATCGACGCGATGGGCCTTCACCGCCACCGCAACGAGCGTGCGCATGCCTTGCTCCAGCGGTTGTTTCGCGGCTTTCGTCAGTTCGCTGCGCACGACCTCAAGGATGTCCTGCCGGTGGCGGTCGATCACGGCTGCGACCAATGCCTCCTTGCTCGGAAAATACTGGTAGAGGGAACCCACGCTTACGCCCGCCACCTCCGCGATCCGGTTGGTGCTCGCCTTGTCGAATCCTTCGCGCACGAGAATGCGAGCGGTCGCTTGAACCAGCGCGTCCACCGTCGCGCGCGAACGCTCTTGCGAGGCTTCTTTCCTTGGATTTGTTAGCCGTCTGCGTGCCATTTTTCCGCTCGCCCAATGCGAGTGTTAAAAGCGAATGATCGCTCGTATTCTGCCTTGGCCGAATGCAACAGGCAATAACCCCGGAGAAACGATATGCGCGATACCTTGCAACGCCTGTTCCGATATAAAGCCTGGGCGAACGACGAATTGCTGACTGCGTTGGCCAAGCTTGGCGGGCAATCCCCCATAACGAATTTGGCCGTCAAGGCGCTGAGTCACACCTATGTCGTCGACCGCATTTTCGCCGCGCATTTGAGGCGCAAGGCCCACACGTATATATCGGCCAACCTCGACGAGATGCCGACCTTGGAAGATCTTTCCGCAGACATGCGCAAAAGCGACCGCGAGTACATCGATTACGTGGCCACGCTCGATCGCGATGCCCTGGCCGAACGGATCGACTTCGTCTTCACCGACGGCGCGCCCGCCTCCATGTCGCGCGAAGAGATGCTCATGCACGTCATCACCCACGGCGTCGGCCACCGCGGACAGGTAAGCGCCGTCATGCTGCTGAATTCCGCCGCGCCCGCGAAGGACGGTTTCACCACCTATCTGCATAACGCCGAAGCTTCGACCAGAAGGCGGGCTGCTGCATGAGCGTTCCTGCAACCGAACGTGCAAGCTATGGCATCGATGCCCCCGGCGTGGTTCGCGCCCACTTCCTTTTCGGAATTCTTCTGGCGGTCGTGGCAGCGGTCGGTTTCGCCCTGCCGCGGCCAAATCCCATCCCCGCGTCGCTGACCCACAGCGCTGCCGCCACCGCGGCGCTTCTTCTCGTCTATGGATCGGTGATGCTGTGGTCGAGCCTTGTCGGCAAAAAGCGGGTGCGCGACCGGCTGGTAGCGGCGCTTGCGCTCAAAGGCGACGAACACGTCCTCGATGCCGGATGCGGCCGCGGCCTGGCGCTCATCGGTTGCGCCAAACAGCTCACCACCGGCAAGGCGGTCGGCATCGATCTGTGGTCCGCCAAGGACCAGTCGGACAACTCTGCGGACGCGACACTGGCCAACGCGGCCATCGAAGGCGTGGCCAACCGCATCGAAGTGAAAACCGGCGACATCACCAAACTGCCGTTCCCCGACGCATCCTTCGATGCGGTCATCTCGATGACCGTGATCCACAACATCCCCACGCGCCAGGGCCGCGACGAGGCCTTGCGCGAACTCGCCCGCGTGCTGAAACCCGGCGGCCGCATGGCAATCTTCGATCTGTTGCACACGTCGCGATATGCCGAGGCGTTGCGGGGCGAGGGGCTGGAAGTCCGTTATCTATCCCGCGATTTCCTGTGGCTGCTACCGTGTCGTTCGTTGCTGGCGCGGAAGATGTAAGGGCCGGGCGTCACGCATATCCCACCCAGCCGCGCCATGTGAAGGCGGCATAGAACATCGCCACGTCGCGAAAGCCTGCTTCGCTCAAAAGCTGGGCATCGTGTTCGGGGTCGAGCAGGCTCAAATTGGCGCCCACCGTTTCGCTCATTTTCTTCGCCTGTTCGGGATCGGCGCCGGACGTTACGGCGAACGCCGCATAACGCGCGAGCCACGCCGCGCGGGCATCCGGCATTTGCGGAAAACTCGAATGTGCGGCCACGAACGGCGCGCCGGGTTTGAGGCGGCGATGGATTTCGCTTGCCGTGCGCCTGCGTTCTCCGGCATCGAGGAAGTGCAGTGTCAGAAGACAGGTCGCCGCGTCGAATGGGCCTTCCGGCGCATCGTCGATATAGCCGCAGTGAAATTGCGCGCGAGCCGCGTTCGGTCCCAGCGTCCGCTCTGCCTGTTTCAACATCTCTGCTGCCGGATCGACGCCCGCAAACGTCCATCCCGGATTCATCTCGGCGAATGCTCTCATCTCAAGCCCGCCGCCCGCGCCCAACACCAGCACGCGCGCATCGCGCGGGGCGCGTTCCGCCAGAAGGATCGCCGTCATGCGATGCAGATCGGCAAAGCCCGGCACGAAACGCGGCGGCCCTTCGGCATAGCGCGCAACGGCTTGCGGATCGGAAAAATGCGACAGCATCGCCGCCATCGCTTCGTTATGCTGCATGGGCATCTTTCAGCTTGTGAGTGCCGCCGCGAGCGACAAGGCGACGATGAAAATCCGCGCTCAGTTTGGCGAGCGTCACCTTACCGAATTTTGCCAGCACCAACGCTTCGGCGTCTTCCAGCGCGGTGTCGAGCGCCGCGTTGACAGCCTGTTCGACCAGGCAATCGGGATTTTCCGAGCGGTTGCCGACGGCAAAAAGGGAAGGCGCGCCCAGCGCCTCGTAGATATCGCGCAGCGAAATCCGCGAAAGATCGCGCGCCAGCGTCCAACCGCCGCCATGACCTTTCTCGGAACGCACATATCCCTCGTCGCGCAACCCCGCCATGATCCGGCGAACGACAACCGGATTGGTCCCCATCGCCTGCGCGAGTACTTCCGATGTCACCGGCCCGTCGTGTTCGGCCATGTGCAACAGAACGTGTAAAACGCCGGAAAGGCGGCTGTCATGTCTCATGTAACTTATGATATTACATGACGCGGCGACCGGTCAAGGCACGTCCAAACGGGCAATGCCGAAAACAAAAAGGCCCGGTGTTTCCACCGGGCCTTTCCGCATTTCTGGATGAACGACTGGATTAGAAATCCATGTCTCCCATGCCGCCCATGCCGCCGCCGGGCATGGAGGGGCCTGCGTCCTTTTTCGGACGGTCGGCGACCATGGCTTCGGTGGTGATCAGGAGCGAGGCAACCGAGGCTGCGTTCTGCAACGCGGTGCGCACGACCTTGGTCGGGTCCACGATGCCGGCGTCGATGAAGTCGCCGTATTTCTCGGTCTGCGCGTCGTAGCCGAAGGTGCCCGACTTCTGTTCCAACAGCTTGCCGACAACGATCGAGGCTTCGACGCCCGAGTTTTCGACGATCTGACGGATCGGGGCCTGGATCGCCTTGCGGACGATCGCAACACCTTGCGTCTGGTCTTCGTTGTCGCCGGTCAGGCCAGCGAGCGCCTTGGTGGCATAGAGAAGGGCCGTACCGCCGCCGGGAACGATACCTTCCTCGACTGCCGCCTTCGTCGCATTGAGCGCGTCATCGACGCGGTCCTTGCGTTCCTTCACTTCCACTTCGGTCGCGCCGCCGACGCGGATCACGGCAACACCGCCTGCGAGTTTCGCCAGGCGTTCCTGCAGCTTTTCCTTGTCGTAGTCGCTGGTGGTTTCTTCGATCTGTTGCTTGATCTGGCCCACGCGCGCCTGGATGTCGCCCTTCTTGCCCGAACCGTCGATGATGGTCGTGTCGTCCTTCGTGATGCGCACCTTCTTGGCGGTGCCCAGCATGTTGAGCTTTACGTTCTCGAGCTTGATGCCCAGGTCTTCGCTGATGACCTGGCCACCGGTGACGATGGCGATGTCTTCCAGCATGGCCTTGCGGCGATCGCCGAAACCGGGCGCCTTCACGGCGGCAACCTTCAGGCCGCCACGCAGCTTGTTGACCACGAGGGTGGCGAGTGCTTCGCCTTCCACTTCTTCGGCGATGATCACCAGCGGACGGCCGCCCTGCACCACCGATTCCAGGATCGGCAGCATCGGCTGCAGCGAGGAAAGCTTCTTCTCGTGGATGAGCACGAACGGCTCGTCGAGTTCGGCCACCATCTTGTCGGCGTTGGTGATGAAGTACGGCGAGATGTAGCCGCGGTCGAACTGCATGCCTTCCACGACATCCAGTTCGGTGGCGAGCGACTTCGCTTCTTCCACCGTGATCACGCCTTCATTGCCGACCTTCGCCATGGCTTTGGCGATCATGTCGCCCACTTCGTGGTCGCCGTTGGCCGAAATCGTACCGACCTGGCCGATTTCTTCGTTCGACTTCACCTTCTTGGAGCGCTTCTTCAGATCGGCGATGACCGCTTCAACGGCCTTCTCGATGCCGCGCTTCAGATCCATCGGGTTCATGCCGGCGGCAACCGATTTCGCACCTTCGCGAACGATGGCTTGCGCCAGAACCGTCGCCGTCGTGGTGCCGTCGCCGGCGACGTCGTTGGTCTTGGAAGCGACTTCGCGCACCATCTGTGCGCCCATGTTCTCGAACTTGTCGGCCAGTTCGATTTCCTTGGCCACCGTCACGCCGTCCTTGGTCGTGCGGGGAGCGCCGAAGCTCTTTTCGATGACGACGTTGCGGCCTTTCGGGCCCAGCGTCACCTTCACGGCGTCGGCAAGGATGTCGACGCCGCGCAGCATCCGCTCGCGCGCATCGGCACCGAATTTAACGTCTTTGGCTGCCATGTGTTGTGTCTCCTGTTGTTTGCGAGTAGCGAGTGGCGAATGGCGAGTAGCAAAAAGGGAAAAACCCCATTCGCTATTCCCAATTCGCTATTCGCCCTTAAGCGGCTTTCTTCTTGGGCGCTGCGCGGCCTTCGAGAATGCCCATGATGTCGGACTCCTTCATGATCAGGAGTTCCTGGCCGTCGATCTTCACTTCGGTGCCCGACCATTTGCCGAACAGAACGAAGTCGCCGACCTTCACTTCGGGGGCAACGCGCTTGCCGTTTTCGTCGAGCGCGCCGGGGCCCACGGAGATCACTTCGCCTTCCTGCGGCTTCTCCTGGGCGGTTTCGGGGATGATGATGCCGCCGGGGGTCTTCTGATCCTCCTGGACGCGGCGGACGACCACGCGGTCGCCAAGCGGGCGGAATTTCATGGGGAGTTGCTCCTCAAAAGTTTATACCTTGCAAGTACTTGTGGGATCCTGACCCCGAAGGGCCAGATATGGCAGCACTCCCGTACGGAGAGTGCCAGCCGTCGGGGGGTACTTAGTGACAGCCCCCGGAAGCGTCAAGTCTTATGCGGCGAGATTGCCGCGGCCGCTCCCTCAACTTCATTTAGTTGTCATCCCGGACGCGCGTCAGCGCGATCCGGGACCCATCGAGACGCGGCGGGATAGGTCCCGGCTCTGCGCGGCTGTTGCCGCTTGGCCGGGATGACATGGAAAATGTGCGACTGACAGAAAATCACGCTAAGAACCAGCCATGACAGACACCCAAATCCCCGAAGGCTTCGCCCCCTTCAAACTCGCCATCGGCTTCCTCGAAACGAACGGCCCGCTCTACGGCAAATGGACCGGCCAGCATCTTCTGCTCGGCTTCCGGGTCGAGAAACGCCACTGCAATCCCGGCATGGTCTGCCACGGCGGCATGATGGCCACCTTCGCCGACATGCTTCTGCCCATCGCCGCGCGCTTTCAGAGCCAGGAGGATATGGGCTTCCTGCCCACGGTGAACCTGACCTGCGATTACCTGGCACCCGTGCCGCTGGGCGCATGGGTCGAAGGCCGCGCCGAACCGATCAAGACCACCAAGAACCTGCTGTTCGCCCAAGGTGTCGCCACCGCCGACGGCCAGCCCGTGCTACGCGCCAACGGCATCTTCAAAATCACCTCGCGCGGCTCGGTCAAAGCCGGCGACATCTCCGTGGACGCACTGTTCGGTTTTCAAAAGTAAAACTCACCTCCCCCTTGTGGGGAGGTCGAAATTTGCAAAGCAAATTTCGGGCGGGGGGCCGAAGATGATGACGACCGCCGTCCCCCACCCGAAAAATCTCTCGCTCGTACGCTGGCGCTACGAGCTGCTCGAAATTTTTCGACCTCCCCACAAGGGGGAGGTAAGATTAATGCGTTGGCAGAGGCGCACGCATGTCAAAGTTCGAAGGTTTCCCGAAAGATTTCTACGCTTTCTTTCGCGAACTGAAGGCGCACAACGACCGCGAATGGTTCGAAGACAACAAGCAGCGCTTCCGCGAGAACGTGCAGGCACCGATGAGTTCGTTCATCGAAGCCATGGCGCCGGAGCTGAAAAAGATCTCCAAACATTTCGTCGCCGATCCGCGCCCGAATGGCGGCTCGATGTTTCGCATCTATCGCGACGTGCGTTTCTCCAAAGACAAGCGCCCTTACAAGGAACACGCCGCCTGCCACTTCCGCCACGTCACCGCGAAAGATGCGCACGCGCCCGGCTTCTACATGCACTTCTCGCCGGATGAAGTTTTCTTCGGCGGCGGTTCATGGGTGCCGCCGTCGGACGCGCTCGCCAATATCCGCGACGCCATCGCAAGCAAACCCGCCGCATGGACGAAGGTGACGAACGACAAGGTTTTCAAGAAAACCTTCGGCAAGGTGGAAGGCGAGGGGCTCGCCCGTCCGCCGCGCGGCTTCGATCCCAATCACCCCCACATCGAAGACCTGAAACGCAAAAGCTTCTTCGCGATGCACGAAGCCGACGCCAAACTCACCCAACACCCCAAACTGATCGGCGAAGTGACCGCCACCTTCAAAGCCGCCAGCCCGCTGCTGAAATTCATCTGCAACGCGCTCGCCGTTCCGTATTGAAGACAAGCCCTCACTCAAGGGGTACGCCGCAAAATCCGGCATCCCTAACACGCCTTAACCATACGAAGGTTCAACGGTTCCGTAACGGCCCCCGCGCTATCCCATTCCCACAAAGGTTGGGTGCGTGGGCGAGATCTATCCATTTCGACGTCTGTCAAAGACGCAGCGTAAGGCGCAAGCAGCGCTCGCACGGTGGAGCTATCTGCCGTGGCAGCCGCTTGCGATGCTGGTGTTGATTGCGGGAACGTTTCTCTCGATTCAGTTCATCCACACCAGCACGCGCGAACTTTCCGATGAAATGGATCGTCGCGCCGCCCCTGTTGAGCAAAATGCTCCCGCGAAAGAAACAGAACTTGCAAGCGCATCCATGCCGCTTTGTCACGGTTGGCCGCGCGTGAACTGCGTGATCGATGGCGACACCATCTGGTACCAGGGCGAGAAAATCCGCATCGCCGACATCAACGCACCCGAAACGCACGATCCGCAATGCAGCTACGAAGCCGATCTGGGCCGCAGAGCCACCAACCGCATGATCCAGCTTTTGAACGCAGGTCCATTCGAAATCGTCACCACCGGCGAGCGCGACCACGACGTCTATGGCCGCAAGCTGCGCGTGATCGAACGCAACGGCAGCTCGCTCGGCATGGTGCTGGTGAACGAAGGTCTCGCCGAACGCTGGCAGGGCTACCGCCGCAACTGGTGCATCTGATTACTTCTTCGCCGCCACGCGCCAGATCGCGCCGCCCGTATCGTCCGCAATCAGCAACGCACCGTCCGGCGCCACCACAATGCCCACCGGCCTGCCATAGGCCGTGCCTTCCCGCGGAAGAAATCCGGTCAGGAAATCCTGCGGCAATCCGCTCGGCATGCCGTTTTTAAACGGCACATAGACCACCTTGTAGCCCACATAAGGCGCGCGATTCCACGAACCATGTTCGGTGATGAACGCGCCGCCCCGATAGCGCGCGGGAAACGCATCGGCCGTGTAGAACGCCAATCCCAACGCCGCCACATGCGCGCCCAGCGCATAATCCGGCGTCATCGCCTTCGCCACCAGATCGGGCCGCGCCGGTGTCACGCGCTCGTCGGTGTGATGTCCCCAATACGCCCACGGCCAGCCATAGAAATCGCCGTCGCGCACGCGCGTCAGGAAATCCGGCACCAGATTGTCGCCGAAGAAATCGCGCTCGTTGGAAACGGTCCAAAGTTGCCCCGTCGCAGGCTCATACCCAAGTCCATTGGGATTGCGAATGCCCGATGCGTAAACCCGCAAGCCGGACCCATCCGGATTCATCTCCAGCACGTTGGCGCGCAGCTTCTCGTTGTCCATCCCATGCTCGCCCGCATTGCTACCGGAACCGACGGTGACATAGATCTTCTTGCCGTCCGCGCGCGCGAACAGATTGCGCGTCCAGTGATTGTTGTATCCGCCCACGGGCAGCGTCGCGATCTTCGTGCCCTTCGCCGCGATCGCCAGATCGCCGTCGCGATAGGGATAGACCTTCACGCTCCCCGTATCGGCCACATAGAACTTTCCGTTCAACAGCAACATGCCGAACGGCCGGTCCAGGTCGCCGCTCAAAAACGTGGATGTCTTGTCCACCACGCCGTCATGGTTGGTATCGCGCAGCAACGCGATGCGGTTGGGGCTTTCCACGATGACATTGGTGTGCCGCTCCAGCCAGTAGTGTATGCGGTCCTGCATCGATGTTGGCGGCGTGCGGATCGTGCTCGATTGCGCCGCCAAAACATCCCCATTCGGCAACACATAGAGCCAGCGCGGATGATCGATCGCCGCATAGCGCGTGACCGTGAAGCCCTTGGGCGCTTTTGGCGTCAGCCCCTTGGGCCAGTTCTCGTGCGTGGCGAAATGAAGTGACGGAAAAATGCCGGTCGAGGGCGGCAAAATTTCGGGATGCGGCCCGGTGGAGGAGGGCGGGGTCGAGCCGGAGCCGCCAACCATCGTGGCAATAGCCGCCGCGGCGGCAAAATGAAGAATGCGTCGGGTCACGTCCCATCCCTTGAATTATCGTTGGCGTGGGGGAACATTAGCGCGATGCGCCGAAAGCTGACAGAGGAAGAACGGGCCGCCATCCGCGCAAAGAAGCCCCATCCGCGCCGGTTGATCGTGCGCGACCTCGTCGTGCTGCAGGTCAAGCTCTTCATCGGCAACGTGCACAACTTCCTGCTCATGCCCGCCTGTCTTTTCGCCGCCGCCCTCGACATCCTGTTCAAGAACCGTCGTGACGAGGCCTGGCTCTACAAGACGCTTGCCTGGGGCCGCCATTTCGAAGAACGTATCGGCGTCTACAGCGCGCTGCACGAAGACCCACACAACCCGCCGGAGAAATACAGCGTCGATGCCGTGATCTCGCGCGTGGAAACCGCGATCAAGAAGAACTACGAAAGCGGCGGCACCACCGCCACGATGAAGGCCGCGGCCGACAAGGCCTTCGAACGCATGGCCGCGCGCACCGCGAAGTTGCGGCTAAAAGCGCCGCAGGAGACGAATTCGGAAGTTGAACAGTGATCTTACCTCCCCCTTGTGGGGAGGTCGGAGAGCGAAGCGATCCGGGTGGGGGGCCGCTCGTTGTGACGAACACCGTCCCCCACCCGAAAAATCTTCGCTACGCTCAGATTTGTTCGACCTCCCCACAAGGGGGAGGTAAGTTAGATCGCCACCGCCGTCATGCTCATCACATCGAGCATGAAACTCCCATCCGCCTCGATGGCGAAATGATTCACCACCTCTTCGCTCATGTCCTTCTGCAACGCGCGAATGGCATCGGCATAGACCGGCGGCGTCTGCATCCGCGCGATCCACGATACGAACTCGATGTGGATACGCCGCTCCACCGCGGGCTTCGGATCGAACCCCGCTTCGCGCGCCATATCCATCCATTCGGCGACGGAATAATCGCGCACATGGCTCGGGTCGCGCAGCATCTCGAATGTCTGCAGGAAGGTGTCGAGCAGCGGATTGGCGGGTGCAAACACATCCATGAACATCGCCGATGCGCCGCGCTTCAAAACGCGCCGCGCCTCAGCCAACCCGGCACGAATGTCGTGCCAGTGATGCGCGCTCAGCCGCGTCACCGCGAGATCGAAGCTCGCATCGGCAAACGGCAGCTTCTCCACCGTTCCCTGCTGCATTTTGAGGTTTGCAAATCCGCGCCGCGCGCCCTCCTGCGCAACGGCCGAAAGCATTTCCGCGGAGAGATCGTAAGCGGTAATCTCGCCCACATGCGGCGCAATCGCGAAGCTCGCATGTCCGCCACCGCAGCCCAGATCGAGCGCGCGCTCGAACCCGCCCGCTCGCGCAAACTCCGCAAGCTCTTTCAAATCTTCGCCGCCCGCATGCACCGCGCTCTGCACATAAGCCGCGGCCCGTGGACTGAACTGCTTCGAAACCAGATTGTGAACCGTGTTGCTCATCACTTCGCCAGATAGGATTCCAGAACGTTGACGGTGTTTTCCGCCAGCGCGTCCAGATTGTAACCGCCTTCGAATACGAACAAAGTCGGTTTGCCTGTCGTTTTCAGCATGTCGCCCATGCGTTTGTAGTCTTCGGTGCGCAATTTGAACCGGCAGATCGGATCGCCTTCGAACGTGTCGAGCCCCAGCGAAACCAGCACCACATCGGGCCCGAACTCGCGCACGCGCGAAATCGCGGCACCCAGCGCCTGCGAATACGCGCCCCAGTCGGTCTTGCGCGGCAACGGCATGTTGACGTTCGCATCTTCGCCCGCGCCTTCGCCGCGCTCATCCGCGAAGCCAAGAAAATGCGGATAGGCGAACGAAGGATCAGCGTGAATGGAAACGAACAGAACGTCGGGCCGGTTGTAGAAAATCGCCTGCGTCCCGTTCCCGTGGTGGTAGTCGACATCCAGAATGGCGGGCCGCAATCCCTGATCCACAAACCACTGCGCCGCGATGGCGACATTGTTGAGATAGCAATAGCCGCCATAAAGATCCGCACTTGCGTGATGTCCCGGCGGCCGCGCCAGTGCGAATGCAGCTTTCTCGCCCTGATGAATTGCGCGCGCTGCCGACAGCGCCACATTCGCCGCATTCTTCGCCGCCTCCCATGTGCCCTTCAGAATGGGTGTCGCCGTGTCGAAGGTGTAAGACCCAAGCCGCGCCTCGATATGTCCGTGCAATTGCGTGCGAAGCCCCCGCGCAGGCCAGGCAGAAGGCACCGCCGCCGCCTCGGGATCGCGATAGCGTTTCACCCATTCGTCATGCGCTTCGTTGAGGAACGAAACGAACTCCGCATCGTGAATGCGAACGAGCGGCGCGTTGCCGAATTCGCTCGGAAGCAATATCGGCCCCAACTTGCGGTCTTCGATGCGTGCGCGCACGCGTTCGGCGCGCTCGGGAATTTCGACGGCAGGCGTCAGCTTGCCGCCTTCGAACTCCTGCAAGGGCGCGTGTCCCAGATGCGCGGGCGAATAAAAGGTCTGCAAAGGCCGTTCCTCAAGGCTCGGAAGATCAAAGGATAGGCTGGCCCGCAGCAATCGGGAAAGGCGAAAGTCTTGCCTAACCCGCGTTAAGCAGAATGGCCCCCGCCGCAATCGCCCCCGCCGCCAGCCAGCGCCGGTAGGTCATCTTTTCGCCCAGGAAGTGCATGGCGAGCCCCGTCCCGAACAGCACGCTGGTCTCGCGAAGGGCGGCCAGTTGCGCCGTCGCCCCGAAGCGATAAGCCAGCATCGCCGAGCCATAGGTGGTGATGGAAAGCGCTCCCAGCCACAACCCCAACCGCCATTGCCGCCGCGCCTCGATCACCACCTCGCGTCCGCGAATGCCGGGTGCTGTGACAAGCACGCAGAACCCATGCGCCACGAAGAACCACAACACATAAGTGAAGGGCTCCTTCACCGCGCGCACGCCCGACGCATCGATCAGCGTGTAACACCCGATGGTGAGACCGGTGGCGAGCGCAAATCCCAAACCTTTCGCCGCACCTTCCGTCGCGCGATGCGAAAGTCCGATGGCGATCACGCCGCCGCACACGAAAACGATGCCGAGCAATTCCACAGGCGGCGGACGTTCGCCCAGAAGAAAGATCGCCCCCAGCGCCGTGAACAACGGCCCCGTCCCGCGCGCCACCGGATAAACCGCAGAGAACGCCGCGTTCTCGTAGGACAGCACCAGAAACAATTCGTAGATCGCATGCACAAACGCCGTGCCGACCAGAAACCAGATCGCGCGCCCTTCCGGAAGTGGCACGAAAAACAGAAACGGCGAAACGAAGATCGCGGAGAACACGCCGATCAAAAGCCGCATCGCATATTTGTTCTCCGCCCGCTTGGTCAGAATGTTGACGACGGCGTGAACGACGGCGGAGAGGAGAATCAGGAAAAGGGCGAGCATGGGCGGGAGAACCTAGCCACTTACCTCCCCCTTGGGGAGGTCGGCGTCGTGCATCGGCACGACGGCGGGCGGGGCTCCTGCGAGCCTCGCCGAAGGCCCCACCCGCCACCGCTTCGCAGCGTCGACCTCCCCGTGAAGGGGAGGTAAGAAGGGGGCGGCGATATCGAACGACGGAAGTAAAATGACCTACCTCAACGAATCCCTCATCGGCGCACCCGGCGGCCGCGCGAAAATCCAAACCCCGGCGCTGGTCGTCGATCTCGATATCCTCGAACACAACATCGCGCGCATGGCGGAACACGCGAAGGCGCACAACATAGCGCTGCGCCCCCACGCCAAGACGCACAAATCCGTCGAAATCGCCAAACGCCAGCTCGCGGCCGGTGCGCTCGGCATCTGCTGTGCGAAACTGGGCGAAGCGGAGGCACTCGCCGCAGGCGGCATCGATTCCATTCTTCTCACATCGCCCGTCGTCACCGATGCCGGCATCGCGCGCGTCATGGCACTCAACACCCGCATGCGCGAACTCATCGTCACCACCGATAATGCGGAAATCGCGAGCCAACTTGCCGACGCCGCGAAAGCCTGCGGCAAGAAGTTGAAAGTGATGGTCGATATCGATCCGGGCCTTGGCCGCACAGGCATCCGCCCCGGCGAAGGCGCCGTCGCGTTGGTTGAACAAGTCGCCAATGCGCCCGGCTTGGAATTCCTCGGCCTGCAATGCTACGCGGGGCAAGTGCAGCACATGGAATCCCCCAACGAGCGCCGCGCGCGTTCGCTGGAAGCATTGAAAGAACTGGGCGAACTGCGCGACACGCTCAAAGCCAAAGGCATCGCGCCGAAAATTCTTTCCGGTGGCGGCACCGGCACCTTCGACATCGATCCCGATGCGCGCGTACTCACCGAACTCCAGGTCGGCTCCTACGTCTTCATGGACCGCCAATACAACGATGTGTGGGAAAAGCCCGGCGACCGTGTTCCGTTCGAAGTTTCGCTTTCCGTGCAAACCACCGTCGTCAGCGCCAATCGCGACAGCCTTGCCACCACAGATGCCGGCTTAAAAGCCTTTGCAACCGATGCCGAAGCGCCGAAAATTCTCTCAGGCGCTCCCGAAGGCGCCAATTATTTCTTTTTCGGCGATGAACAGGGCGGCGTGTTCTATCCGCCCGGCGCGCAGAAATTGCGGCCGAAAGATGTCTTGAGTTGCGTGGTTCCGCACTGCGATCCCACCGTCAATCTCTATGATTGCTATCACGCGGTGCGTGGCGACATTTTGGAAGCCATCTGGCCGGTGGATGCGCGGGGGCGTTCCGCTTAAGGAACAGCGGAACAACATTCTCTCTGAAAGCATTGTTCATGCTGGGTTCAGCCGCCTTGCCCGATAGTCGTGGGCAGGACGGGCTGGGGCAAGTTCGGAGAGCTCTTATGACCAAACTAGCCAAAATCGCACTGGGCGCCGCCTTGATGGCAGGTGCCGCAACGCTTGTCGCTCCACCTGCCGCTGCGCATGTGAGCGTCGGAATCGGATTCGGCGTGCCGGGATACGGATACGCACCGGGCTATTACTACGGCCCGCCGCGTTATCGCTACGCGCGCTACTGCGATCCCTACAGCCCGTATTACGACCCGTATTATTGCGGCGACCCGTACTACGACTCTTACTATGGCTACGGCGGTTACGGCCCTGTGTTCGGCGACGTCGTCTTCTTCGATGGCGGCTGGTATCGCGGTCCGTTCCGTCACCGCTACTATGGCGGCCACGATTGGTACTGGGTGAACAACGGCTGGCATCGCAACGAATGGCACGGCCGCATGCCGTCGAGCATCAGCTTCCGCAACGGCGGTTATTATCGCGGCGGCCAGTACGGTGGCTTTCACGGTGCCACCACCTTCGGCCGCAGTGGCGGAAGCTTCCATGGCAATGCCGTGCGGTCCGGCAGCGTCAGCCACTTCAATGGTGGCAGCACCAGAGGCAGCGCGTCGTTCCATGGCGGCGGTTCGTGGCACGGCAACGGCGGCGGTCACCACCACGGCCACTGACGAAAATGTTCAGGGAATGCGAGTCACCCGTCTGGCGTTAGATGGGCGGCTGGCAAAAGCGGCTCCGGAGTCACCGCCGGGGCCGCTTTCCTTTTATGGCCTATTGGTGAGATAATCCTGTCGGTATTTATTTCCCGCCTGCCATTTTTCGGACCGAATGGGTTCATCATCGGTTCAGATGCGTATTGTCATTGTCGATATGTTGAATCGCAATTGGAGAGGACTTCCCATGCGAACCGCTTTCAAATCCTTGCTCGCCGCCGCAACCATGGCGGGCGCAGCAATCGTCGCGTCCGCGCCTGCGAAAGCGGACGGTTTTGGAATTTCCTTCGGCCCCGGCGGAGGCATCTCGTTCTCCGTCTCCTCCGGCGGCTATTGCGACCGTTGGGGCTGCCCGGACGATTACTGGGGCTATCCGGTTTATTACGGTCCCGTGTTCTGGGGCGGCCAGTGGTTTAACGGCCCGCTTTATTATCGCTACTATGGCGGCAGCTATTGGTACTGGGTCCATGGCGGCTGGCGTCGCGACGAATGGCGCGGCCCGCGTCCCGGCTGGTGGCGCGGCAACTATCGCTATGGCCCCGCGCTGAGCCTCGACTATTACCGCAGCCACGGTTTCCACGTGCGCGACCGCGACTGGGATCGTTATCGCGTCTGGAGCCGCACCCACAATTGGGATCGCGACCATCGCGATTGGAGCCACGGTCACGATTGGAGCGGCGACCGCCGGTTCGACCGCACCGTCAATCACAACGATTGGAATCGCGGCAACGACAACCGTTTCAACAACCGCGAAATCCGCAACGACAATCGCGAGATCCGTCAGGACCGCCGCGAATTGTTCAACGACCGCAACGAACAGCGTGGCGATCGGCGGGAACTGCATCAGGACCGTCGTGAGCTGAACAGCGATGTTCGGCAGGGCGCGGGCAATGCGGAAGTCCATCAGGATCGTCGCGAACTCCACAACGACCGTCAGGAACTGAGACAGGATCGTCAGGAGCATCAGAACGACCGTCAGGATGCGCGTCAGGACCGGCAAGACCGGCGTGGCGACAGGCAAGACCGCAACAACGACAACCAGGATCGCCACCACGGCGGTCACGGAAACCACTAACCGTCACGCGTACAAATGGGCTCCGGCTTTCCGGCTGGGGCCTTTTCTTTTGCATCCGCCGCAATTTGTGAAATCTTCTGTGCCGCGGGGTGCGGCCCGCGCAAAACCTTTGCGCATAGGCATTATATTTCAAACACGCTTGACCCGTTTGCCGCCGCGCGCAATGTCATTGCCGCCGAACCAAGGAAGGCCCCCATGCGCATCGGTGTTCCCAAGGAAATCAAGAATCACGAATACCGCGTCGGCATGACGCCCGCCGCTGTGCGCGAACTGACCGCGCGCGGCCACGAAGTGTTCGTGGAAACGCAAGCCGGCGAAGCCATCGGCCTGCACGATGAGATGTACACCCGCGTCGGCGCGAAGATCCTGCCCAGCGCCGACGAAGTGTTCGCGCATGCCGACATGATCGTGAAGGTGAAGGAGCCGCAGCCGGAAGAAATCAAACGCCTGCGCAAGGGCCAGACGCTTTTCACCTATCTCCATCTCGCCCCAGATCCCGAACAGACGAAAGGTTTGCTCGAATCCGGCGCCATCTGCATCGCCTATGAAACGGTGACGGATGCGCGCGGCGGCTTGCCGTTGCTGGCGCCGATGAGCGAAGTCGCGGGCCGCATGTCCATACAGGCCGGTGCGCATTGTCTCGAAATCGCGCAAGGCGGGCGCGGGCAATTGCTCGGCGGCGTGCCCGGCGTTCCCGCCGCGAAAGTCGTGGTGCTTGGCGGCGGTGTGGTCGGCACCAATGCCGCGCGCATGGCGATGGGGCTGGAAGCCCATGTCATCGTGCTCGATATCTCGCTGCGCCGTCTTTACGAACTCGACGAACAGTTCGGCTCGCGCATGCACACGCTGTTCTCCACCATCGACGCCATCGAAGAACAGGTCGTCTCCGCCGATCTCGTGATCGGCGGCGTGCTGTTGCCCGGTGCTGCTGCTCCCAAGCTCATCACCGAAGAGATGGTGAAGCGCATGAAAAAGGGCTCCGTGATCGTCGACGTCGCCATCGATCAGGGCGGCTGCGCGGAAACCTCCCACGCCACCACCCACGCCGATCCGACCTATAAGGTGCATGACGTGGTGCACTACGCCGTGGCCAACATGCCCGGCGGCGTGGCGCGCACCTCCACTTTCGCGCTCAACAACGCGACCTTGCCGTTCACTATCGCGCTGGCAGAGCAGGGCCCCGAAGCCGCGATGAAAAAGAATCCGCATCTGCTGGCGGGCCTCAACGTCTACAAAGGCACGCTGACCTACAAGGCGGTCGCGGATGCGCAGAAAATTCCGTATCAGGATGCGGCGAAAGTTTTGGGCGCCTGATCGGCCCACCGAGGGACAAGATGAAGCTTTTCATGAGCGCGACATCGCCGTTCGCGCGCAAGGTGCGCATCGTCATCCGTGAGAAGGGCCTCACTGACAAGGTCGAAGAAATTCCCTTCGTCCCCATCGAAGCCAAACCCGAACTGCTGGCCATCAACCCGCTGTCGCAAATTCCCGCACTGATCGACGACGACGGCGTTTCGTGGACGGACAGCAGCCTGATCGCAGCCTGGCTCGATCAACAGGGCAGCGGCCCCGCATTTCTTCCGCCCGCGGGCACCGATGAATATTGGCGCGTGCGCCGCGTCGAAACCGCCGCCATGGGTCTGTTCGAGATGATAGCGAAGCTCGTCTACGAATATCGTCGCCCCGAAAACGAACGTTCGCCCTTCTGGCTGCAACGCTGGCGGGAAAATCTCAAACGCGGCTTTGAACGCGCCGAAGCGATCGGCCCGCAAAGCGATACGCTGGATATGGGCAGCCTGACGCTTGCCATTGCAGGCACGTCCTGCGATTTCCGCCTGCCCGACATCGACTGGCGCACAATCGCGCCGCGCATTTCGCGCCTCAACGAAACGCTCGAAAAGCGCCAGAGCTTCATCGACACGGCGCCGAAATAATTCAAGGCATCAATCCCAAACTCATCATTTTTTAAATGGCCGGGCTTGACCCGGCCGCCCAGCACGACCGCGTCTGCAGGCGCAAAAGATTACGTCAGCGGAGAACGCGGGGAATCTCTGTGTCCTCCGCGTCTCCGCGTGAACCTGTTTGGTCTTCTTCGGCGCACGGACGCGCGCCCCGCTGGGTGGCCGCCTCAAGGGCGGCCATGGTGATCGGTTTTACTGCGGGAACATCTCCACATGCGTCTCACCTGTGCGTCCATAATAAACAGCTCGTTTGCCCGCCAACGAAACCATATATCCGACGCATCCGGCTTGCGCGATCCTCTCGCAGAACCCGCGATATTTGATTTTCTGCTGCTGGCTCGCACGCACCGCCGCCTCAACGCCGTCCGCTGAAAACCGTTCGGCGGGCGTTTGCGAAACCGCGTACATCTTCAGCGTTTCGTTCTCGCCGTTCGGCAGGTAATATGTCTTCTCCGCGCGCGTCAGATCGGCGGTGTAGCGCTCCACACCCGCGGCAATCAGTTTACCCACCACTTCGGGAAAGGTGATCCGTTCGTTGGACGAACCTTCCGTACATTCGACAAGAACGTCATGTGTCTGCGTGTTCATATTTGTCTCCATCAACTGGTTGGAATTGTCTTGAGCGATTTGTGGTTCACGATGGTCTGAAGGGTGGCGACCAGCCGCTCGCGCTCGGCGCGTGACAGGTGATCGAAGAATTCCGCATCGTTCTCGTCCGCCAGCGCCGCCAGCACCGGCACCATCGCGCGGCCGTCCTTCGTCAACGTCAACGATTGAAACCGCCGGTCGTCGCGGTCGCCGCGTTTCAAGATCAATCTCTTGTCCGCCAGCCGGTCTGCGAGTTTGGAAATCGCACCGCGCGTCATTCCCATCCGTTCGGCAACGATGCTGGGCGCCACGTCGTCCTTGCCGAACAATTCGCGCAACATCACCCATTCCGCCACCGTCACGCCGTGTCCGGCGAGCTTGTTGGCAAACGCCTGCGAAACGTGGTTCGACACGTAGCGCAGCCAGAACCCCACATGGGCCTCCAAAGGATTGGCCTTCGCTGCAGGTTTCATGCGCGTCTCCGATAAGTTGACAAGGAAACTACCTTGAGACAGTTTCCTTGTCAACTACATTCGTTTGACAATCCATAACTACAAAGTTATGAATTGAGGATGAGCCCGACAGCCGAAACAATTTTTGCATCCCTGGGCGATCCCACCCGGCGCGCGATCTTCGAACGCCTGTGCCGGCAAGGGGAGCAAACCGTCTGGATGCTCACCGAACATGCGGGCGTCTCCCAGCCCGCGGTATCGAAACATCTTGGCGTGCTCAAACAATCCGGCCTCGTGCGCGACCGCAAAGAGGGGCGGCAAACCCATTACAGCGCCGACCCCAAAGGCCTTGCGCCGCTGATCGACTGGATGAGCGTCTACACCGCGTTCTGGCGCAAGAAATTCGATGCGCTCGAAGATCTGCTCAACAGGATGGACCAGTGACCGCCACCGAAACCCGCTCCGTCGTCGTCGAACGCGAATTCGCTCACCAGCCGGAAAAGCTGTGGCGCGCGCTCACCCAGCCGCATCTGATTGCCGAATGGCTGATGAAGAATGATTTCGCGCCCTCCGTCGGTCACCGTTTCAGTCTGCGCGGCGATTGGGGCGGCGTGCTCGATTGCGAAGTGCTCGTGCTCGAACCGAACAGGATGCTCTCCTACAGCTGGAACCACAATCACGAAGACCCGGCCTACCATCTGCAAAGCGTCGTCACGTTCACGCTCACGCCGACAGGCAGCGGCACGCATCTGCGCGTGGAACAGGCGGGCTTCCGCCCCGATCAGAAACAGGCCTTCGGCGGCGCAAAATTCGGCTGGCAGAAGTTCCTCGCCAATCTCGACGAGGTTCTGGCGCGGGCGGATTGAGTTTCAAAGGAGATTTCGTTTGAGCATCTGGATCAGGCAAACCCATCGCTGGCTGTCCATCGTTTTCACCTTGACGGTCATCGCCAATTTCACCGCCATGGCGTTCGGCAAACCGCCCATGTGGCTCGTCTATTCGCCGCTGCCGTTCCTTTTCCTCCTGCTGTTCACCGGCCTCTACATGTTCGTGCTGCCGTATGTGAGGCGCGCATGAAAACGAAAAGCCCCGCGACCAAAGCCAAGGAAACCAAGTCCCCCGCCAAACTGATCGACGCCCGCATCGAGGAGTTGGGCGATTGGCGCGGCGAAACGCTGGCGCGAATCCGCAAGCTCATTGCGGAAGCCGACCCCGACGTCGTCGAAGAATGGAAATGGCGCGGCGTTCCGGTGTGGGAACATAACGGCATCCTTTGCACCGGCGAAACCTACAAGGCCGTCGTGAAGGTGACTTTCGCGAAAGGCGCGTCGCTGGCCGATCCCGCCAAACTCTTCAACTCCAGCCTCGAAGGCAACACCCGCCGCGCCATCGACTTCCGCGAAGGCGACAAGATCAACGAGAAAGCGCTGAAGGCATTGATCCGCGCAGCGGTCGAGGCGAACACATCGAAAGCCAATAAAACCAAACGCTAGATCTTACCTCCCCCACGCGGGGAGGTCGGCGCGCGTCAGCGCGGCGGGTGGGGATTGCACGCGGAGACGCGGAGTCCGCGGAGCAATCTCATCTCCGCGTCTCCGCGTGAGACAATCTTAAAATCCCACCCGTCGTCGCGCCGATGCGCGCCGCCGACCTCCCAGAATTGGGGAGTAAGTAATTATGCCAGCGCCCCGCCGTCGATCACGAACGTCTGCCCCGTCGTGAACGCGCCCGCCTTGGAGGCCAGGAACACCGCCGCACCCGCAATTTCATCCGGTTCGCCGATGCGGCGCAGCGCGGCACCCGATGTCGAACGCTTCAGCGTCTCGGGATTTTCCCACAGCGCGCGCGCGAAATCGGTGCGGATCAGCCCCGGCGCGATGCAATTGGCGCGAATGCCATGCGGGCCGTATTCCACCGCCAGGTTGCGCGCGAGCTGCATGTCCGCCGCTTTGGAGATGCAATACGCCCCGATCACCGGCGAACCGCGCAAGCCGCCGATCGACGATACGATGACGATCGAACCGTCTTTGCGCTCCACCATTTCCGGCAAAACCATCTGGCAGAGCCAGTGGTTGGAGCGCACATTCGCGCCATAGATCTTGTCGAACGCCTCGTCCGGCATTTCCGACATCGGCCCGTAATAGGGATTGAGCGCGGCGTTGCAGATCAGCACATCGATCTTGCCGAAGGTCTTGCGCGTCTGGTCTACCAGCTGCTGCAACTGTTCCTTGTGGTTGATGTTGCAGGGGATGGCCGCGGCCACTTTTTTCCCCTTGCCATATTTCGCGTTGATGTCGGCGGCCACTTTTTCGCAGGCATCGGCTTTGCGGCTCGACACCACGACATTGGCCCCGTGCTCGGCCAGCCGGTGCACGATGGCCTCGCCAATTCCCTTGGTGGAACCGGTGACAAGGCAGGTTTTTCCGGTCAGGTCGAAAAGCGTCGTCATTGGGCGATCTCCCGCAAGATATGAATTTTGGTTCCGCTTTATTATCAGGACCTGAGGGCTGCGAAAGCCCTCCGCCCGCAAAAAGTTCCCGAAAGATGGCAGGAGCCAGACGCTACCCCGCCGTGCTAAGACGGTTCAACGCACTTCGTCAGCGAGGACGCGCGGAAGGCTTCGTCGAAGTTCCGCGCCTCTGTCGCGCCCCCAATAATGGACAACGGAACCGCTTGGCGGCGGCTGGTTCCCGTTTATATTCGCCGCGTTCCGCGCGCTTCGGCTTCGAGGGGATTTGAGTGTTGCCTGCCAATCGCCTGACATTGCTGTTCGGAATTCCGGTGTTTTTGTTGCTTGTGGCGGTGGCCGTGATCGGCGCCCGCGTGGCCACGGCCGAACGCGACATGCAGGCCTGGATCGTTCACACCTATGAGGTGATGAACGAAGCGCGCGCCGCGCTTTCTTCCGTTCAGGATGCCGAAACCGGCCAGCGCGGCTTTTTGCTTACCGGCGACAAATCCTATCTCGAACCCTATCGCAACGGCCGCGAGGCGTTTGAACGCCACGTCGAGAATTTCAGGAACCTCACGACGGACAACCCCGCCGAACAAGCCCGCGCGGGCAAGCTGAAGGTCTTGGGCGAAGACCGCCTCGATCTTCTGGAAAAGCGCTTGGCGCTCGGTCCCGCAAATTCGTCACCGGATGCGGTTGGCCTTATGGCGCGCGGCGGCGAACGGATGGACGGCATTCGCGACGTGGTGTCCGACGCGCTCGCCGACGAACAGCACCTGCTCGATCGGCGCCGCAGCGAACGCCACAAATATGAAAACCAGATGATCGCCACCGCGGCTGCGGGCGCTGCGCTGGCGCTGGCGATTTTGATTTCCGCACTGGTGCTTTTGATCCGCAGCAACCGCCAACTCTCCAAAAGCCAGGCGCAGGAAACCCATCAGGCCGAGATGCTGCAGGCCACGCTCGATTCCATGCGCGACGGCGTGGCGGTGTTCGATTCCGAAGGGCATTTGTGCGCCTATAACGAGCAATTCATCTCGCTGCTTGGTTTTCCAAAATCGCTCACCCAACCCGGCACCACGCTGTCGATGTTCGAAGATGCCGCGCGCAAGGCGGGCAACCGCGTGTTCGAACAGTTGTCGGCAATCCCCGATATGCAGCCAAGCCATTACGAACAGCTTCATCTGGGCGATCGCGTGCTCGATATCTATCGCACGCCCGTCCCGTCCGGCGGCGTGTTGTTCGCGGCGGAAGATGTCACCGCCCGCCTGCGTTCCGAAGCCACCTTGCGCCAGTCGCAGAAGATGGAAGCCATCGGCCATCTCACCGGCGGCGTCGCGCACGATTTCAACAACCTGCTGCAGATCGTCAGCGCCAATCTCGATCTCATTGCGGCCGACGTGCGCGGCCTGCCGCGCGCCTCCGAACGACTGCAGAATGCGGTCGCCGCCATTCACCGCGGCTCGCGCCTTACCGGACAACTGCTCGCCTTCGCGCGCCGCCAGACGCTCGAACCGCGCTCCACCAATGTCGGCCGCCTGTTGCAGGACATCACCGATCTCGTGCGCCGCACGCTTGGCGAGCGCATCAACGTCGAATCCATCGTCGCAGGCGGCTTGTGGAACACGATGATCGATCCCAACCGGATCGAGAACGCCATCCTCAACCTCGCCATCAACGCGCGCGACGCGATGCCCGATGGCGGCAGTCTCACCATCGAAGTCGCCAACGCCTTCCTCGACGATGCCTATGCCGCGCTCCACGACGAAGTGGTCCCCGGTCAATATGTGATGCTTGCGGTCAGCGACACCGGCACCGGCATGCCGCCCGAAATTGCCGCGCGCGTGTTCGAACCGTTCTTCACGACCAAGCCGGAGGGGCAGGGCACCGGCCTGGGCCTGAGCCAGGTGTACGGTTTCGTCAAACAATCCGGCGGCCACATCAAGATCTATAGCGAGGTGGGGCAGGGCACGACGGTGAAGCTCTACCTGCCGCGCACCCGCGCGCCGGAAGAAGGCACCGGCCCCATCGCCACCACGCCCATCGAAGGCGGCACCGAAACCATCCTCGTGGTGGAAGACGACGAAGGCGTGCGCGCCGCGGTCATCGATATGCTCGGCGAACTCGGCTACAGCGTGCTGAAAGCCGCAAATGCCGAACAGGCGCTCACCATTCTCGAAAGCGGCGCTACCATCGACCTGCTGTTCACCGATGTGGTGATGCCGGGGCCCATCAAGACGCGCGATCTCGCGCGCCGCGCGCAGGAACTGCATCCCTCATTGCAGGTGTTGTTCACCTCCGGCTACACGCAGAACGCCATCGTCCACAACGGTCGCCTCGATGACGGCGTGCATCTGTTGTCGAAGCCCTATCGGCGCGACGAACTCGCCCGCAAATTGCGCTCGCTTCTGGGCGCTTCGCGCAAACCCGGCGTGCCCATTGTCGAAACCGCGCCGCCCGTCTCCGCGCCGCCTGCGCGCGAAACTGCGCCGCAAGCGGCAAAGCCCAACGGCGGCCCGCGCAAGGTGCTGGTCGTGGAAGACGTGGCGCTGATCCGCATGACCACGCTCGACATGCTCGAAGAACTGGGCATCGCCGGCATCGAAGCGGGCGATGGTCCTTCCGCGCTTGCGCTGATCGAAAGCGATCCGGAGATCGACCTGGTGCTCACCGATCTCGGCCTTCCCGGCATGAGCGGCCAGCAACTCGTTGCCGAAGTCCGCAAGCTGCGGCCCCGCCTGAAGATCGTCGTCGCCACCGGCTATTCCAACGAAAGCCGCCCCAGCTTCGACGGCGTGAGCGTGCTCATCAAACCGTTCGACCTCGGCCAATTGCGCGACGTGTTGTTGGGATGACTTACCGCCCCCGCGAGGGGGAGGTAAGAAGCAGCAGTGCGCAAACTCAAAAAAACCCGCGCCCTTTCGAGCGCGGGTTCTTCGTCGATCGAAGCGAAAACTTATCCGCCGAACAGCGTGAAGTTATAGGTGATCGTGCCGACCACGGTCGGTCCGCACCAATTGTTCTTCGGGCCGTTGAAGCCTTCGCAGGTGGATTTGGAGATGTCCGTCTGGATGTAGCGCACATCGAAGTTGAAATCGGCCCACGTCGCCGTCGCGCCGATATCCCAATGCGTGTACGGGAAGCCGGTTTCCTTGTCGTCGAGTTCGTTCACCCACTGGTGGCCGACATTGGCGCTCACCGACAGCCAGTCGGCGAACGCATAGCTCGCGCCGCCGCCGATCCAAACGCCCGTGCCCGTCTCGCCGAAATAGGCCGGGGAGACAGCAACCGACGTGTTGACCGTCAATTTGTCGAAGCTGTGCGACAGGCCGACGATGGCTTCGAAATAGCTGTACTTCGCCAGGCCCGGCAGTTCGGAGTGATCCGGATAGGCGTAGTAGTAGGCTTCGAGGTTCAGGTCGGTGCCGGCGAGATCGAAATGCTTGCCGCCATAGATGTCCCATTCGACGGACGTGTTGTGATACGCCGTACCGAAGCCCGAGGGGCCGTCGTTGAAGTTGATCTTCGAGGCCCAGCTTCCGGCATACCAGCCGTTGTTCCCGGTCAGGTTCAGCGAAGCCTGAAGGGCCGGTTCCGTATCGTTCTGGCTGATGCCGCGGAAGCGGTAGTCGGAGGTCACGGCGACGGTGCCGGACAGGCTGCCGAGGCCGCCGCTGTCGTCCGCCAGAGCCGGAGCCGAGAGTGCCGAAAGCGCAAGCAGGCCCGCGCCCAATGTGGTGAGTTTCAACTTCATTTCTATCCCCTTTTTGGAGGCCGCCCGTTAACGATTTGGGCCAAACCTTCCGCTCGTACTCCCTAAATACAATATCCCGCCCTCCGGTAGAAGGGCGGGATATTTCAGTCCAAGACTAAGACCCGGTTACCAAGGAAAGGCCGGGATATTGTAGGTCAGCGTCGCCACGACCGTCGCGTCGCAGAGGTTCTTGGCGCCCTGTGTCCAGTAGCACTGGGTCGACGACAGGTTGGTGTCCACATAGCGGACATCGAGCGCGAACTGCTTGTAGGTGAAGGTCGCCCCGATATCCCAGTGCGTATACGGAAGACCCGAGGAATAGATGAATGGGTCTTCGCCGTCGTAGCTGTTGGGGATGGTCAGGGAGTCAACGCGGCTAACCCACTGGTGACCGAGGTTTGCCGAAAGGGAGAGCCAGTCGTTGACCGTATAGGCGGCCGTGCCCTCGATGTACCAGCCTGTACCCGTCTGGCCGAAGAAGTTCGGCGAATAGGCTGCTGTGGCCGTCAGGCTCACCGGACCGAACGGATGGCTCAATTGGCCGATCATTTCGAAATACGTGTCGTGCCAGTGAGAACCGGGAATGACGTTCGTCGCGATGTTGTGGTCGGGATATGCGTAGAGATAAGCCTCGAGGTTGAGGTCCGTACCCCACAGATCGGTGTGCTTGCCGGCATAAAAGTCGGTTTCCAACGACGTGTGGTCGGAATAGCTCGTACCCAAGCCGTCACCCGTTGCCGCCTGGAAGTTCACCTTCGCAAGCCACGTGCCGGCGTAGAAACCTTCCGGTCCCGACCAGTTGACGGATGCTTCCGGAGACGGGTCCTTGTCGTTCTGGCTGATGCCGCGGAAGCGATAGTCCGATTGCACCGCGACGTAGGCGGACAATGTACCCCACGGATTGTCGTCATCGGCGAAGGCTGCCGTGCTGGATGCGCCCAGCGCCGCCAGAGCCGCCGCTCCGAAAATCAGTTTCATGCCCTTCGAATTCATTGTGCTAGTCCCTCAGTTTTGACGCCGCTCTCATCTCACGGCACAAGTACTTTTGTGCACTGCGGCAAGACGTCGGCTGAAATGAACTTTCGGGACATAGCGCGGAAAAACAAGTGAAAACGGGCTAAAATCGTCACCTCTTTGCAACATCCGGTGCACAATTCGCTGCCGAATTTTGCAATGCATCAATTTTGTGCACAGTGCCTAGGCACAGCGCCGATTGTTTGTGCGATTAAGCTCTCGTTAACGTCTGGCGCCTGCCATCACAGCCAGATGCAAACCGCTGTCGGAGAGCAAAAATTCGCCCGTGACGTTGCGAGATTCGGGGCCGCAGAAGAACAGGATCGTGTGCGCAATCTCCGCGCCGTCCGCGATCACCGGCAGCAGATTCGACTTGCCCTGGTTCTCCTTGATCTTGCCCGCCGTTTCGTCGCCGAATCTTTTGGAAAACCATTCCGTCGCCACGTAACCGGGACACACCGCGTTGACGCGAATTTCCGGCGCAAGCGAGCGCGCCAGCGAAAGCGTCATCGTGTTGAGCGCGCCCTTCGACGCGGTGTAGGCGATCGACGACCCGATGCCTGCCACGCCCGCGATCGACGACACGTTCACGATAGCCCCTTCGCCGGATTTTTTCAGTTCTGGCGCGCAGGCGCGCGTCATCTGATACGGCCCGATCACGTTCACCGCATAGATGTTCTGGAAGTCCTCCGCCGTCAGCCCGTCGAGGTCCGCGTGATTGACGAACTTCGTCGTGCCCGCATTGTTGACCAGAATGTCGATGCGTCCCCATGCATCCATCGCGGCCTTGGCGATCTTCTTGCAATCTTCGTCCTTCGACACGTCGCCCTGCACCGTGCGTGCATCCACGCCCAAGCCTCTCGCCTCTGCGGCCACCTTCTCCGCTTCCGCAGCCGAGCGCGCATAATTGACGATCACATTTGCCCCGCGCCGGGCCAGACCCAGCGCCGTCGCAGCACCGATGCCGGTTGCCGCCCCCGTGACAATAGCGGTTTTGCCCGCGAGGTCTTTCTGTTCCATAAGTGTTTCCTCGTGTTTTCTGGGATCGATCCTAGCCCGCCATGGCCCTGCCGCAAGAACCCCTGACCGAGCCCAAAGCGCCGCAGCGCGCCAGGGCAGGCGGGCCCGAGCGGATCATCCTCATCCGCCACGGCCAGCCGCGGATCGCGCTTGCGCCGCGCACTTCGCACACCGGTTTCAGCACCTATATCGATGCCTATGAGGAAGCGGGCCTCGATCCCGAGAGCCTGCCGCCCAACGAGTTGACCGATCTCGTGAAGGAACTGAGCGAAGTCTTCACCAGCGCCCGCCCGCGCGCCAGCCAAAGTGCGGCCGCGCTCGCCCCGCATGCCGAACTCATCGTCGATCCGCTGTTCGCCGAAGCCCCGCTCGCAGCACCCAAAATTCCGCTGCTGAAGATGACGGTGCAAAAATGGGCCGTGGTCGCGCGCGTGCTGTGGCACGCCGGGTTCAATCCCGGCATCGAGAACTATGCGCGCTCCGCCAAACGCGCCCGCGACGCCGCCAACATCCTGATGACGCGCGCCGCGAAGGATGGCGCATCCGCGCTCGTAGCCCACGGCTATTTCAATTTCCTGATCGGCCGCGAATTGAAACGCCGCGGCTTCAAACAAACCGGCGGCCACCGCGCCAGATACTGGAACGCGGTCATCTACGAAAAAGGATGATGCGCCCGAACGATTTCGCAACTGAGCAATGGAGCAACCGATGTCCGACCTTTTCGAACCGCTGAAACTCGCCCGAGGGCCCGCATGGAAAAACCGTTTCATGCTGGCCCCGCTCACCAATCTGCAAAGCCACGCCGACGGCATTCTTTCGGATGAAGAATTCCGCTGGCTCACCATGCGCGCCGACGGCGGTTTCGGTTTGGTGATGACGTGCGCCGCGCATGTGCAGGCGGTGGGGCAGGGCTTCCCCGGACAGCTCGGCATCTTCGGCGACCAGCACATCGAAGGCCTCACGCGTCTTGCCGCCACCATCAAGGCGAAGGGCTCCGTCTGCTCCGTCCAGCTTCACCATGCCGGCAACCGCTCGCCGAAAGATCTGGTTGGCCAACCCGTCTGCCCGTCCGACGATCCCGAAACCGGCGCGCGCGGCCTCACGCTTTCCGAAGTCGAAAAACTGCGCGACGATTTCATCGCCGCCGCCAAACGCGCGGAGAAGGCAGGCTTCGACGGCGTAGAGATTCACGGCGCACACGGTTACATCCTCGCCCAATTCCTCAGCGGCGAAGTCAACAAGCGCACCGACCGATATGGCGGCAGCCTCGAAAACCGCGCCCGCATCGTGTTCGAGATCATCGACGGTATCCGCGCCACAACGCGCGCCGATTTCCAGCTCGGCATCCGCCTGTCGCCCGAACGCTTCGGTCTCAAGCTCGCCGAAATCCGCGAGGTCGCAGCGAGTCTGTTGCGCGAGTCCAAGATCGATTTCCTCGACATGTCGCTGTGGGATGTCGCCAAAGAACCGGTCGAAGAAGAGTTCAAGGGCCGCACGCTCATGAGCTATTTCGCCGAACTCCCGCGCGGCAATGTCAAACTCGGCGCCGCCGGAAAAATCGCGGGCGCGAAAGAAGCCCATGCCGTGCTCGCCAATGGCTGCGATTTCGCCGTCATCGGACGTGCTG
>Ga0335070_10000358_pt1 | contig 52751 bp, 46 predicted proteins | sample Lox_Sample_13_FD_206722 | JGI IMG/M metagenome (GOLD analysis project Ga0335070, IMG submission 206722) | Soil microbial communities from Loxahatchee National Wildlife Refuge, Florida, United States - Lox_Sample_1.3 | ecosystem: Environmental > Terrestrial > Soil > Wetlands | place: USA...
AGTTCCGGCAGGACTCTACTTCCTCTTTTGAGGCCTGCGGAAACTCGACATCGCGACGGCGCTGCTCTACCTCCCGCAACCACTCGTTCCGTTTGTCGCGGTAGCCCATTTCGCCGGAAGCATACCACAGCAAACTGTCTGACAATTCCAAATGAGCATTCGCGTGATTGCGTGCACACTGCGTTGCTTTGCTAAACTAGCCCCTCCTATGAAAGCGCACTTTTCTGTCCTGGCATTTTCGGTTCTTGCACTATTTTCCTCCTTGCTTCCGGCTCAGACTCCCTCGCCCGATATGGCGACGCCGCAGGAAAAGCATCTGCGAAATGTGCATCAACTCACCTTCGGAGGCCAGAACGCCGAAGCTTACTTCTCTGCCGACGGCAAGAAACTCATCTATCAGTCCTCGCACGGGGACGTGAAATGCGACCAGATTTTCACCATGAACATCGACGGCTCGGACCAGCGCATGGTCTCGACCGGCAAGGGCCGCACGACGTGCAGTTTCTTCTATCCTGACGGCAAAAAGATTCTCTACGCTTCGACGCACCTTGCCAGTCCGGAATGCCCTCCGAAGCCCGACTATTCCAAGGGATATGTGTGGGGCGTCTATGCGGGGTACGACATCTTCACCGCGAATCCCGACGGCTCGGACCTGAAGCAACTCACCACCACTCCCGGATACGACGCCGAAGCAACCATTTCCTCCGATGGGAAGAAGATCACGTTCACCTCAGTGCGCAACGGCGATCTCGATATCTACATCATGGACGCCGATGGCAAGAACGTGAAGCAACTCACGCACGAACTCGGCTACGACGGCGGTCCGACGTTCTCTCCCGATGGCAAGTGGATTGTCTATCGCGCGTACCATCCCCAGGCGGAGAAGGACATCGCCGACTACAAGGACCTGCTGGCGAAGAATCTGATTCGCCCGACGTCACTCGAAATTTGGATCATGAAGTCCGATGGCAGCGATAAGAAGCAAATCACCAATCTTGGCGCGGCCAGCTTCGGACCGGCTTTCACCGCCGACGGAAAAAGAATCATCTTCTCCTCCAATTACGATCCGGTCACACACGCGATGGGAGGCGAAGGAAATTTTGAGTTGTGGATGATGAATCCGGACGGCACGGATATTGAGCGGATCACCTACAGCGCCGGCTTCGACGGCTTCCCGATGTTCTCACCGGACGGCAAGAAACTGGTGTGGGCGTCGAATCGCAACGGCAAAGCTCCGCACGAAACAAATATTTTTATTGGGGATTGGGTGCCGTAGGCTCAGCGAGTCCCTTGGACTCGTCGGTCTTATCGGCATTCGACGCCTGCGATAGCTTACTTGTGGCTGCTTTTCCAGGGTAGCGTTCTATTAACGATATCGCTGGCTTGGGCATTTCCGTTCGAGCCGTTTCACGGCCATCGTTTTCTCTAGCACGCAACGCCAGCCATACTACGCATCCCACCATCCCGCACCAGCCGAGCGCCCGCACCACCGCCGCAATCTTCGTGTCGTAATTCAGAACTCCAAGGCTCGAAAAGATCGCGTAAAAATTATGCTCCACAAAATCCGAATCACCGGTCGTCACCAGCGGCAGGACTTGCACCCGCGCATCGGCCATGTAGGTCGCGGTATACAGCCAGTTCTCAAAAAAGAAGAATAAGCAAAAAACAAATCCCGTTACCTGCCTCTGACTGAAGAAGTAGATCGCCAAAAGAAAAGGCACCAGCCATTGCAGCAGCGTCCCGCCCCACAGGCCCAGCGTGGGCCCGAACCATCCGAATAGATTGTGACCGCCCTCGTGCACGACCAGGTTGGCGGCATCAATGAACAACCCAGGCCCGGGTGTAATGAAGGCGTAAATCAGGAACACCACATAGAAGACCAGCCACGCCGCCAGCGCCGGCCTCGACACTGGTTTCCAAGGCTCATCAAGAATCGATTGCAGGTAGTCGATCATGTCTGCCCTCGATTCTAGAGGGCATCCGGAAACGGAGAAGGTTACGAACGTTTGGCACATCGCCCCCAGCCCTGATTCTTGCTACATTGGTTCTTTCAAGACTTCAGGAAACAACGCTGAGCAAGGGCAGAAGATGCCTCGAGAACTCGACCTTCTTCTTATGAAACTTTGGAAGTGGATTGCCGGAATCGTATTAATTCTGCTGATCGCGGCCGCAATCGCCGGCGTGGTCTGGACGCGTGCAACCCCCTCCACCGAAGAGGCGGGCAGCAAGGGACTCGCCCTGCGAAAAGCTGCGCCCCAGACGCGCAATCGCGGCGTCGACCTGCGTCCTTTGCAGACGGCCCGGCGCATGGCTGCGTTCGCTAGCACCACCGAAGAACAGACTCTGGCGCACGAAGCGTTGAAGGTTGGGGACCACGAAGTCGATCTCGCGTTCTTGGACGCCCTCCGCACTGCCGAAGAAACTCCTCCCAAACTCTCGGCTGAAGCTCAGGCAATCGCCAACCGCAAAACCAAAGCCGTAGCGACCCTTAAAGAGGATCAGGACAACATTGCCCTGCTCACGCGCAAGCTCGCTTCCGCTCCCGAGTCGCAGAAAGACAATCTGCAGGACCAGGTTGACGTCGCCAAGGCGCAGATGGAACTGGATCAGGACGAACTCGACGACGCCACCGAAGACCTCGAGCAGGCGGGCGGCGACCCCGAGTCCAAGATCAAACGCTTGCAGGCGGATCACGAAGCTGGCGCGCACAATCCCGTGAATGTGGGATCGGCGATCGATCCCCACGAGCAGGACTACACCGCGCATACGCTTCTCAGCGTCTTCCGCGCCTGGCAATCTCTCCGCGAGAAGAAAGCGCTTCTCGAAGAAGCTCGCGAGGAGACTGACCAGAAGCAGCAACGACTGACCCAACGTCACGGCACCCTTGCGGCACAAGTTGAGAAGGACAAGGAAAACCGCGAGTCGGCCAAGCAGCAGGCCAAAGGCTTCTCTCGCGACAGTAAGGCCGCCAGCCGCGAAGAATCGAAAGCCGCAGCCACCGCCGCCCTCGGTTCCCTCAAGCAGTACACCCGCGACCAGAAAAATCTGGCCGATCTGGGCCGGCGCCTGCAAGACGAATCCGACCTTAACGATATCTATACCAACTGGATTGCGCTGGTGGCAACGCGCGAGCAGGAAGCGCTCCATCACCTGATTGAGACCATTCTCTGGATTCTCCTCGTTCTCCTGGCGGTATACATCTCGGGCCGCTTCATCGAACACCTGTTCACCGGCATATCTGCCGAGAACAAGCGAATCGACACGCTGCGAGCGGTTGTTAAGTTTGCCGTGCAAGCCATTGGCGCCATCATCATCATTTTCATCATCGTTGGCATGCCCACGCAGGCCACGACCGTTTTGGGTCTCGCGGGAGCCGGCCTCACCGTCGCGATGAAAGATTTCATTGTCGCGTTCTTTGGATGGTTCGTCCTGATGGGACGCAACGGCATCCGCGTCGGCGATTGGGTCGAGATCAACGGCGTGGGAGGCGAAGTCGTTGAGATTGGTCTACTGAAAACCGTTCTTCTCGAAACCGGAGACTGGACCGACTCCGGCCATCCCACCGGACGCCGCGCCTCCTTCGTGAACAGCTTCGCCATCGAGGGACACTTCTTCAACTTCACCACTTCCGGCCAATGGATGTGGGACGATCTCGAAGTCTTGATTCCGCCTGGGCAGGATCCTTATCCGATTATCGATGGGGTGCAGCAGCTGGTCGAAAAAGAAACGAAAGCTAACGCGTCAAAGGCCGAAGCCGAGTGGCAGGAGGCCACATCGAAATATCGCGTGCAGGCGCTGTCAGCCGTACCGGGAATCAACGTGAAGCCAACAGCCTCGGGAATCGAAGTGCGCGTGCGCTACATTACGCGCGCCTTCGAACGCCACGACTCCCGCAAACGCTTGTACGAAGCAATCGTCGCAATGATGCACGGCAAACCCGAAGCCGTGCGTAGTTAGATTCGGCAGCGAGCCCGAAGCCGACTTAAACTGGCTAGAGTATTCCTTCCTACACTCCTATTTCCCTTGACCCCGCACGTCGCACAAAGATATGCTTCGTCCTCCGCTGTCCTCCCCTTTGCTTCGAGCGGCTTCCCTTTAGTTCGTGCGAACCACTTCTCTGTAGGAGTATCCCGTATGACGCGGACACGACGCCAATCCTTAGCTTTCACAACCTCAATTCTTCTTCTATTCTCCGCGTTGGCATTAGCGCAAACGGAAACTGTCCTCCACAGCTTCGCGGGAGGGCGCGATGGCGGATATCCAGCATCAAGATTGATCCTCGATCCCCAGGGCAATCTGTACGGCACCACGTTTGGCGGCAGAAACACCCAAGCCGGATACGGCACAGTTTTCAAAGTCGCCCCCGGTGGACGGGAGACCGTCTTGCACAACTTCACTGGTGGAGCAGACGGTGCGAACCCCTCCGGAGGCCTTGTACGCGACGGACAAGGCAACTTCTACGGCGCCACTCAATCCGGCGGAAGCTCAACTACTTTCTGCAGCACAATCAAGGGATGCGGCACGATCTTCGAAGTCAGTCCAACGGGAGTCGAGCAAGTGCTCTACACTTTCCCGGGCGGGAACGGCGGAGACGGGTTCGATCCCTCTGGCCCCTTGGTTCGCGACGCACAAGGCAATCTCTACGGACTAACGTACGGTGGTGGTGCCTACACCTGCGGCACCGTCTTTCAATTGACGCCGACAGGAACGGAGACGATCCTCTACAGCTTCAATTGCCTAAGCACCGGGTTGGGAGGCTTTGGCGGATTAATTCAAGACCCGCAGGGTAATCTGTATGGAGCCAGCCTGGAAGGCGGGTCCTTTAAATGCGCGTTCGGATGCGGCCTTGTGTTCGAGGTCAACGCAACCAACCAGTTTTCCCTGCTTTACGGTTTTTCAGGGTTGGACGGCTATGCGCCCGTGGGCGATCTGATAAGGGATTCCGACGGAAATACATATGGCACAACCATCTTTGGAGGATCGAACCCATCGTGTACAGACAGTTTGGGGTGCGGCACAGTTTTTGAGATTGCATCCGACGGCACTGAAAAGGTTCTGTACAGCTTTAGTGGACTCGTAGACGGTGCCAATCCTCATGCAGGCCTAGTGCGCGACAAACAAGGCAATCTCTACGGCACCACGTACTCGGGAGGAGAAGGTTCGTGCTCCTCCAGCCTCGGCTGCGGAGTTGTGTTCGAGCTGGCCCCCGACGGCACCCAGACCGTTCTCCACAGTTTCAAAGGCGGCACCGATGGCGGCAACCCGCAAGGAGGATTAGCCCTTGATGCCAGGGGGAATCTGTACGGCACCACTTACTACTACGGCGCTCACGGGTTCGGCACGGTGTTCAAGATAGCTCCCTGACTCGCACTTCGACTACATCACCACCTTAGACGGACGGCAGCCAAGCCGTCCGCCTCCTCTCCCACCGCTGTACTCCGCTCTTAAATATGGCCCGACCTGTGCACTTTGTCTCGATCCGCGGGCATCGATCCGCCGTTTGCAAAATTGATTCGCGGTGGCTGGTTTGCTAAGGTCGTGTTCATGTCCGAGCGTGTCGTGTACGAGCGTCCCCCGCAACAGATAAATGACCAGATACGCGCGTTGCTCGACTCCCTTTATCGGGCGGATTCGGGACGAATCCTCGCCACGCTGATCCGATTGCTTGGTGATTTTGATCTGGCCGAGGAGGCGATGCACGAGGCCTTCGCCGCTGCGCTAAGCCTTTGGCCGACCAGTGAAGTACCCGCCAACCCGCGACCATGGCTGATTTCGACGGCCCGATTCAAGGCCATTGATACTCTCCGTCGACGGGCACGATTCGATGCTTCTCAAGACGAGCTCGTGCACTATCTCGAGGCGCAATCGACTTCGGCGGAAAGCTCCAAGGAAAATGAGGATGCCTCCCTTGAAGATGATCGCCTACGCCTGATATTTACCTGCTGCCATCCCGCTCTGCCGCCGGAAGGACAGTTAGCGCTAACGCTGCGTGAAGTTTGCGGCCTGACCACCGAGGAGATCGCCCGGGCGTTTCTCATCACGCCGGCGACGCTGGCGCAGCGCATCGTGCGCGCCAAGACAAAAATTCGCGAGACCCCGATTCCCTACGAGGTGCCGACGCCCGAGGAATTACCGCAACGGCTGGGCGCGGTGCTTCATGTCATCTATCTCGTTTTTAACGAGGGTTATTCGGCTGCGGCGGGAGCGGAAGTAACGCGCGCCGATCTCACCCGCGAGGCGATTCGACTGGGCCGCTTGCTGAACGAACTCCAGCCAGAACCGGAAGTAATGGGTGCGGAGGTAACAGGGCTGCTTGCCCTGATGTTGCTGCAGGAATCCCGCCGCGCCGCGAGAACGTCTCCGCGCGGAGAGCTGATTCTGCTGGAGAATCAGGACCGCGCGCTCTGGAACAAGGAGCAGATCGCAGAGGGAGTGGCGTTGCTCCAGAAAGCTCTGAAGTCTGGCCCCTTCGGCTCTTACACATTGCAGGCTGCGATTGCGACCGTTCATGCGCGGGCGGAATCGGTCGCTGCCACCGACTGGCGCCAGATCGTTGCGCTTTACGACCAATTACTGCGAATTCAGCCTTCGCCAGTTGTCCAGCTTAATCGTGCCGTGGCCATTGCCATGTGCGACGGCCCCGAGGCCGGCTTGGCGGAGATCGACGCGGTGTTGAAACAAGGCGAATTGGACAACTATTACCTCGCACATTCCGCCCGCGCCGATCTGTACCGTAGGCTGGGCAGGACCGCCGAGGCTCGTGCGTCTTACGAGAAAGCGCTGGCCCTGACCCAACAGGAGCCGGAGCGGCGTTTTCTCGCCAGGCGCATCGAGGAATTGAAATAAAAATCGGAAAGCGGGGAACGTAACAGTGGAGTACACCCCTTTCCCTCGTCTCCTCGTGACGTTTACTTGTCCTGAATATCCCCAGGTTTTTGCTTTTGCGCCCTCAATTGCGCTCACGTTGGGCCGGTGATGCCAAGTACTTGCACCCGCGTGACGCTGATCACTGACGTCAGCCAACGCTAGGCCCAAGATGACCTCGTCTGTTGTTCGCTTACTGACGTAAAGCCTACGGATACAAAGAGCCGAACATAGGGCATCCGCTCCTACCGCACCGCCTCAAAGGAGAATCTTATGCAATCCTCCCGAGGGCTCATCCCTTTGATCCTGATGTTCTGCCTCTCCCTTGCATGGACCGGCTGCGCGAGCAGTTCGAATACAGGCGGCGTTAATCCTCCTCCGCCAGCGGCGGCGAATGATTTCATCTACGTTGCCAATACCGCTGGTGCGCCCTCGACCGTCTCCGCCTTCACCGCCGACCGGACCACTGGAGTAATGACCGAACTTTCGGGTTCGCCCTACAACGCAGGATCCAACGCCGTCGCAATCGTTGCTGACCCGGCGGGCCAATTCCTGTTCGTAGCCAATTATTCTTCTGGCGACATTTCCGTGTTTTCCATCAATGCTTCCTCGGGAACACTCACACCTGTCAGTGGCTCGCCTTTTGCATGTGAATCCGGCGTGGATGCTCTGGCGGTTGATCCCACGGGCAGGTATCTCTTCGCAGTCGGGGGTCTCACAGGATACATGTGGACTTACTCCGTATCGTCCACTGGTGTTTTGACACCGCATCAACCCACGCCCTTCAACGGCGCCTTTGCTTACAGTTCACCCTCCGTCATGGTCGCTCCCGCAGACAACTACGTGTACATCGCCGAGCCGTACCCCCCGGCGTATCCGCAGTATCCGTCGTATATTCTTGCATTTTACTTTGATCCAGTCAGTGGCGACACCATACCTTCCCCGGGGTTCTTCTTCGCCGTCGACGGCCTGGCGAACCAACTCGCGATCGACCCCACCGGCAAGTTCCTTCTCGCAACCGGAACTCAGATCACAGGGACGTTGGGTGGCGTTACGGTTTTCAGCGTCGATGGTGCCTCCGGCTCACTTACTCCTGTTGCTCCGATTCCGCCCTATTTCGTGCAGGTCGGACGCGATCCTGCCGCTGTGCTTACCGATCATTCCGGCAAGTTCGTCTACATCCCCAACACCGGCGACGCGACGGTGTCCGCTTTCACTCTCAACAGTACCGGTACGCTTACCGAGATCTCCGGCTCTCCGTTCCCCAGCGGCGGCAATGGCTCGATCAACGGACCAACCGGGATTGCCACAGATATGACCGGACAGTTTATCTACATCTGCAACGCCTCCAATGATATTTCTGTTTTCAAAATTGATAAGAATACCGGCGCGCTGAACCCGGTTACTGGATCACCTTTCGCCGAGCGCGGCAGCGGCCCGCATGGGATCGTTTTTGTGCACAGACCATAGCGCATGCGAACAGGTCGTACAACGTGCTGTCGAGCGCCCGACTGCCGGGCACCCGGAGAAGGAATGCCTATGAAGCCCCTTAAGCTACTCTCGCTTTTGCCTCTCCTCTTCTGTCTTGTCCTCGCATTAACCGCATGCTCCAGCACCTCCGATGGAAGTGGTAATCCGCCGCCGGTCACTCCGGCAACTGATTTTGTCTACGTTGCCAACACTGGAGGCGCGCCGTCGACGGTATCGGCCTTCTCCGCTGATCGGACTACAGGAGCACTCACCGAGATTGCAGGCTCGCCCTACGACGTCGGAGCCAGTTCCTCCGCGATCGCTGCTGATCCCGCAGGCACGTTCCTGTTTGTAGCGAATTACTCCTCGGGCGATATCTCGGTGCTTTCCATCAACGCTTCCACGGGCGAACTCACACCTGTGAACGGTTCACCTTTCGCTTGTGAATTTGGCGTAGACGCGATCGCCGTCGATCCAACTGGGAGGTACCTGTTCGCGGTCACCAGCCTCACTGCCGGCCTGTGGACCTACTCGATTTCCTCCACTGGCACTCTGACGCCGCACCAAGGCTCACCCTACAATCAAGGTTTCGGAAACGGTCTCGACAACACTTCCGTCGCGGTTTCCCCCGACGGCAACTATGTCTATGTCACCAATTCGCAGCCTGGAACGTTTCCCTACATCAATGCGGGAATTTACGAGTTCTACTTTGATTCGACCAGCGGTGATAGCACACCCGCGACCCCATTTTCCAGAAACGTCTATGGGATGGAGAATGCGGTCGCCTTCGAACCCACTGGAAACTTTCTTTTGGTCACCGGAAAGAATGTTCCCGGAGTGTGGGGCGGCCTCACGGTTTTCAGCGTTGATGCTTCTAGCGGTGTTTTGACTCAGGTTCCACCAGATAACCTCTTTTCTGCATTCGTCGGCCACGAGCCGGCCGCAGTAATCACTGATCATTTCGGCAAGTTTGTCTACATCCCGAACACGGTAGGTTCCACCATCTCTGCCTTCACTCTTGACAGCACCGGTCTGGTCACTGAAATATCCGGCTCTCCGTTTCCTAGCGGCGGCATCGGTCCCATCAATGGGCCAACAGGCATCGCGACTGACGCCAGCGGAAACTTCTTATACGTCTGTAACGCCTCCAATGACATATCTGTTTTCAGGATCAATCAAACCAGTGGTGCGCTGACTCCCGTCTTCGGCTCGCCTTTCCCTGAAAGCGGCAGCGGCCCGCACCGAATTGTCTTCGTGCATAGACCATAAATCGTGAGTACCCACTCGGCAGGTGGCCCAGCCTAGTTGAGGGATGGGTCGCGAATGGGAGATGTAGGCCAACCCCCGTTCAAATTCGTATTGCAATCCGCCCCGGGGTTAACCGTACATCAGGTCGGTGCTCTGTCCGACTTCGATGATATAGCCGTCAGGATCGCGGATGTAGCAGCGTATCTCGCCGTACTTCGGTATCGGCTCGGTGATGAACTCCGCTCCTCGACTTTTCCATAGTTTGTAGCACGCTTGAATATCCGCAACCCGGAAATTCATAAAGCTGTTGATGTGATTCGGGTCGGGCGTGCCAAGAGTTACCGTCGGCTTATCCGGGGTTGGGCCGCCTCCCACGTTCAGAATCATCCAGATATTCGCCAGTTGAAGGTACGGAGGCGCGTTGCCGTCACCCATGGTCAGAATGCGAGCGCCGAAGACCTTTTCGTAATAGCGAGCCGACCGCTCGACATCGGCGACGGTGAGAAAATGCGCGATGCTGATCCCCTCGCGCGGGGGCATCTCATAGCTCTTTTGTTCGATTTGTACGCTGCTCATTGTCGACTCCATTTCCAACTAGAGACAACCTGCTTCCATGCGCGGAGAAATTTAGCTCTTACCGAGTGTCATCGATCCTCAGGCCGCTGAAACCACCCTCTTCTTCTCACTGAGTGCCGGTAGAAGAAGTTTCAGAAGCGCTTGATCGGAGAACGGGTTCTGACCTGAGATCAGCTCGCGATCCTGAACGACATAGCTCGTCCATGGAGCGAGCACACTTACGTCACCGCCCGCCGTGCTCAAGGCGAAGTCGGGGTAGAACAGAACCTTGCCACCGATCTCAATTGGCTCCCGCTGCTTCTCTTCCGCGGTGGAAAAGATGGTCATCTTATATCCGGCGTAGATCCAACCCTTCGCCTTTTCTTGCGCGCCAGCGACATCGCCCGCACTCAGCGCTGCGACGAACTCCTTCGAGTTGGGAAGAGCTGAGAGAAGTGAAATCGGGCCATGGCAGAGCACTGCCGTAGGCTTGGATGTTTCGTGAAAGTGTCTCATCACTATGCCGGCATTGGGATCATCGAGAAGATCGATCATCGGACCATGCCCTCCGGGGACGAATACGGCGTCATATTGATCCAGGCCCGATGCGATGACATCCGAGATGCGGCTAGGATCTCTGAGCCCCTTCAGGCCGTCGCGGAATAGCATATAGTCCTCAAGCTTGGCCGCGTCCCCGCCGAAGAAATCGGCGACCTCTGAATGCACATCCACCTGGGGCGTGTTGCCTTTGGGGTTAGCGAAAGTGATTTCGTAGCCCTCCTTCATCAGGGCGCGCACCGGAACCGTAAGCTCGTTGAGGTAGTAGCCTGCGCCGGTATAAACCCTGCCATCTTTCAAGGGCAAGCCGCGACCGCTCGAGACTAGTACCAGGATTTTTCCTTTGGCTGTCATTTTGTTCTCCTTTTTTGAAATCGAATCTGTTTTCCTCGAAGTATGGAACTAAAACTGAGGACAGACAGAACGTCCACTAATTTCCATCGTCGAAAAACGCAAGACGTCCCGCTGTCCGCGAGTTTCTTGTCGTCCCCGAGTTTCCCGCCTATATATTCACCTCTTGAGGAATGCCAGCAGGTCGGCGTTGATCCTCTCCGCCTGTGTAGTGGGCATGCCATGCGGAAAATCCTTATACGTAATCAGCGTCCCATTCTTCAGCAGCTTTGCCGAGTTCGGCCCGGCTGCCACGTACGGAACGATCTGATCGTCCTCGCTATGCATCACCAGCACCGGAATCGTGATCTTCCTCAGGTCCTCGGTAAAGTCCGTCTGCGAGAAGGCCACAATCCCGTCGTAATGCGCCTTGGCGCCGCCCATCATCCCCTGCCGCCACCAATTTGCAATGGTGGCCTCAACGGATTTCACTCCCGGCCGGTTAAACCCATAGAAAGGCCCCTCTGGGACGTCGCGATAGAACTTCGAGCGATTGGCCGCAAGCTGCGCCTGCAGATCGTCAAACGCTGACTTCGGCAGACCCTCCGGATTGGCATTCGTCTTCAACATCAGCGGCGGCACCGCGCTAATGATGGCAGCCTTGTACACGTCCTGCTGCCCACGCCGGGCGAGATAGTGCACCACCTCACCGCCGCCGGTCGAGTGCCCAACATGGATCGCATTTTTCAAATCCAGATGCGCCGTGAGTGCCGCCAGGTCGTCGGCATAATGGTCCATATCGTGCCCATCGGCCACCTGCGTCGAGCGCCCATGCCCACGCCGGTCATGCGCGATCACGCGATACCCCTTGCTCAGAAAGAACATCATCTGGTTATCCCAGTCATCCGCCGAAAGCGGCCAGCCATGGCTGAACACGATCGGCTGGCCCGAACCCCAGTCCTTGTAAAAGATCTCAACGCCGTCCTTGGTGGTAATAGTTGGCATGCAGACTCCCTTTCAGTTGATTTAACGCCCGCAAAGTTCCGGTGTTTCCTCGAGTTCCCTTGCCCCCGAGTTACTGCTAAGTCAAAGTACTTTGAAGCGACGGATGTGGGTTATGCCCCTGGTAATCCAAACATCAACCACGACTGATTGGCCACCCAATGCGGGTATAGCTCCGTCATCCGATCGAACAACTCCTGGTCGGACTTCGCTGATTTCTGCACCCGATCGAAGTCCTCGAGGTAACGCTTGGTGTCCTGGATCGTCGAGGGAGAGTCGGGCGCGCCTGGCTTCTTGTGACCGGCGACAACCATCGCCGGGTTCAGCGCCGCTAACCGGTCAAGCGCCGCGATCCAATTCTGCCGGCTCTCCGGCGTGGTATCGCCGACATACATGCGGCATTGGTTGTACACAACGTCGCCCGCGACGATCAGGCCGATCGATGGAACGTATAGGGACGTCGAATCGGGACTATCGGTGCGGCCCTGCTCGATGATGCGCAATTCGTGGCCTTCGAGAGTGAAGGCGTCTTGCTCATAGGCCTCAGGTGGCACCAACTTCGTGGGCACTTGCCCGGGAAACATCCGGCGGGCTAATCGCTCCACCGTGGGAGTGAAAGACATCTGCATGGCCTTCACCGTCTTGGGCGTTGCTATCGCCCGAGCGCCCGGGAAACGGTCGAGCAGAATGCTGAGACCGTAGAAGTGGTCGAAATGGGCGTGCGTGATATAGATGGTCTCCAGGTTGCGGTTGTGCAGAGCAACCCAATCCGCGAGAGCCTCGGCCTCAGCCACTGTCCCCATTGCGTCTACCAGCACCGCGTCGTACTCGCCGAAAATCAAAGTCGACGTGATCGGATCAAAGCCGAGCGCCTCGCCGAAGGGCTTTGGCCGCTCGCCGACCATAACTTTTCCCGGGGCGGTAAAAACGTTCACGCTCAGCGTGTTCGACGTAACAGGCGCGGTCACGCGCGTAGTCTCTTTCAGTCCATTTATGCCGCCCATCTTGTACTCCCTTCGATGTCAGAGAGAGTCGCTGTACAAGGGCAAGATTGACAGAAGCGCGAGGACGAATCTATTGGACGAAGGTATCGATCGATGCCGAAGTATTGCTCCGGCACGGAAACCCGGAAGGCCCAGGCACCCAGTCCGGAACGACCCAACTCAAGCCAAAGGACCCCTTGAATGGGCCACTCGACAGAACATGAAAAAAAATTGTCCGATTTGTCGAATTCCGTCCAGCCGTTCGACTATGTAGTGAAGGAGGGATAATCGGCCCGCCTGAAGACTAAAGAATCCGAAAGACGAATAAAAGATCGCTACAGGAGAAGAAAACACATGCCGCAATATCTGGTTGCGAACTACCTCCCCGACAACTTCGACCCGTCCACCGTAACCGAAGCGATGATGGAAGAGATCCACGCGCTCAACCGCGAACTGATTGCTGCCGGAGCGCGTAAGTTCGCCTGCGGCATTGCCCCGCCCGCCAGCGCGAAAACGGTGCGGAAGCAGCGCGATGGCAAGGTCCTCGTCACAGACGGCCCCTACCTTGAGACCAAGGAGCACATGGGCGGTTTCTGGATACTGGAAGCCGCTAATCTCGACGAGGCACTTGCATGGGCCAAGAAGGCTGCCATCGCCTGCAATGTGGCCGGCGAGGTCCGCGAACTTCTCTTCTACCCGGCCCCGGAAGAAGCAAGGGAATAATTCACAGCCTCGACTTCGGAACATGCACAGTCATGAACATGGGATGAACGAGCCAGCGCGAAGCTAGGCCGCTGGCTCCCCCGAACGCAACAGGAAAAAAACAGTGAAATACCTCTATCTTGGATTTGCGCTGGTCATCGCCATGGGCTGTGGTGCGTCGAATGCCGCAGCGCAGTCGGATCCATATCCGAAGATGGCCCCGATCGACCAATACCTGATGGAAAAAGACGCCGAGATTCAATTGGCGCGAAGCGCCGCTCCCGATTCCATATCCAAGGACGCCACGGTCTTGGTGTTGGGGCGGCAAGGATACGAGACAGCCGTTGCAGGCAAGAATGGGTTTGCCTGCGTGGTGGATAGAGGTTGGCTGGCTGCGTTCGATTGGCCCGAATTCTGGAACCCGAAAGTGAGAGCCGCACATTGCCTCAATCCCCAGGCTGCACGTTCTCTACTGCCGATCGATCTTCTCCGCAGCAGGATGGTGATGGCCGGGCGTTCCAAGGCCGAGATCCTCTCGGCCATCAAAGCGGCGTTCCAGAACAAACAACTGCCGGACCTGGAGAGCGGCGCGATGGACTACATGATATCGAAATCGGCCTATCTGACAGACCAGGACGGCCACAACGCACCTCATCTGATGTTCTTTACCGCCGGCGTAGACGCTAAAGACTGGGGTTCAAACTCGGCGGACTCGCCGGTCATGTCGGCGCCCTATTGGTTCTTCTCGTCGCAGGAACCATCCCAAATGAAAGGGCTGCCATCGGTGCTTGTATTCTTAGTCGGGGTGGCGGACTGGTCCGACGGAACGCCTGCGGGCAAGCACAATGACTGATAAAGGCGCCGTCCAAGTGCGTCCGTTTCTCTGACGGAGGATCCGACGGAACGCATGTTCGTCGATATTAATGGATTGGACTTGGCCACCCTCAGGAGGAAAAAATGCGGATTAGCCTTGGCGCGCAGTGCGGCATTCCCCGTCGTTGGTATAAGCGACCCCGTGGAGCACCTGACGCAGTTCGTGATTCCGGTGCAACACCGGTCAGACGGAACGGAAATCACTAAGCCGTAAAATGTGAAGAGGCCGCACGAGCACCGGTACGTAAGAAAGGACAATAGGGGACAATCCAATGAGAAATGTAATCTACGCAATCAACATTACCCTGGATGGCTGCTGCGACCACACCAAGCAAGTTGCCGATGAAGAACTACTCGAACATTATGCGCAACTCCTGCGAGAGGTTGGCCTGCTCGTCTATGGGCGTAAGACCTATCAATTGATGGTTCCTTATTGGCCTGATGCCGCAAAAGATCCTTCTTCGACAGAAGCGGATGTGGAATTTGCCCGAGCCTTTGTCGCCAGCAAGAAAGTTGTTTTTTCACGATCACTGGATAGCGCGGAAGATGGAAATACGAGAATTGTTCACACCAACCTTCGCGACGAAACACTTAAACTGAAGCAAGAACCAGGCAAAGATATTCTGGTCGGCGGTGTAGATATCCCTTCACAGCTCATAGAGGTTGGTCTGGTGGATGAATATCGTTTTGTCATCGGGCCAGTCATTGCTGGCGAAGGGAGACGGTTGTTAGAAGGTGTCAACCTGCCGGAGAAATGCCAACTAAAACTGGTTGAGTCAAAGACTTTCAAATCAGGATGCGTTGCGCTTCGTTACTTGAAACGGTAATAGAACAAAATGTCCCCCAAGTTTTTCGACTTTTTTCCCCACGCTGTTTCTGAGCCTCGAAACAGATACTATTCGCGCTGCACTGAGCACCATCAATGATGCACCCTTAGCTGAAATACCCTCATCACACTTCTGGCGGCGTAATGGGAAAGGACAATGCGATGGAAAATAATGGCACTTCCGCAGTTGAATTCAGCAGGCGACGGTGGCTTAAACTCGGAGTGACTTCTGCCATTGCTGCATTCCTGTCAGAAAAGAAATTGGATGCGCAATCGGAACTGCAATCTTGCGCACCTCCTATTCCACAGAAACACGAACCATCGAATGGCGGCGCGTGCCCTTATCCGATTCCCTGGCTTGATAAGAACGGCAATCATAATCAAGCCGCCATGCCGAACGTCGAGCTTTCCAGCATCTATCATTTCAAAGGGAGGCTCGCCCGCTGCAATGGGTTCCACGGGATGGGTACGGATAACAAGGGCAACCGCCTCGCTTGGGGTACCCCGACCACGGACTATAGCTACATGGCCGGTGAGTACTGGGCGGGACGCCAGGCGCACCAAGCCATCTTCGCGCACACCTGACTCACAGTATTCCGGGGACCGGCGGTCCCTGCCAATCAGATTCACGATTTCCACTCACCGATCTCACCGGAGGGGCTCTATTGGGTCACCCCGGTGCCCTCGAGCGGCCTCACTTTTAGCGACGATGGAAAAATCGCAACGCTTCAAATGACCAACGTACCCATCATTGACCAGCCACGCTGGCCCGCGATGGACGCAGAAACAACTCCGGCGTTCCTGGATTTCAAACTCGTCTTCAGCGCAACGGATGAGCCAGTCAAGTATGAAGATCCAGCACGGCAGTACCGATTTGAAGGTTTCAAGGCAGGAGCACAACTCGAAGCAACCGTCCGAGTACCGTCGATCGATTTCATCTTCAAAACCGATTCGTTGGAGACCTCAAAGTGTGACTTCGCCGTCATGGGTTCCGAAGTCAATGGGAAGTATTTCGAGGAGAAGATGAGCTAATGAGGGGTGACCCGGGCTTTTGATCACGCAGGTTGCCCCACCCTTCCCGCGCTTTTTGCGGGAGGGTGGGCCCTGGCCCACGAGCACGACACCCATTCGCTCTCGCCTCCGCGCGGTCCATTGCGATTCGATCTCGACCATTCATTCAGCAACAACAAGTCGTCTTCAACCGATGCGCGGAGGTCGCCAATCTTCTGCGACCGCGGACGTGACTTTTTGCGCTTTGCTTTCTTGGGCTTGGCTGTCATGACGCTATCGTACGCCCCGTACTGTCATGACGTTGTGTTCCTGCAGGAACATGGCTTTATCCGCCCAGTTAATGTGGTGCGGGTACCAGGAACGCACACGCTCAGGGTTTGTGCAGAGCGGACGAGATTTCCTCGTCGATCACAGCAAGTAGGGCACCAAGGCAGCGGTTTTTCCCGCATAGGTGGCATAGGTCTCCCCAAACTGGGAGCGCATCCACTTCTCCTCCATGCGGAGCTTGAGCCAGAGCACAAAGAAGATCAGGACGAAAACGATGACCCCGCGCACCTGCGCGATGGCAATCGTCATGCCTAGAAATCCGGCCAGAATGCCGGTGTAGATGGGATGTCGCACCACGGCATAGGGACCGGTGGTGATCAGTTCGTGTCCCTGCTTAATGGTGACGGAGCGGCTCCAGTTCCGGCCGAGGTGCTCGCGCGCCCAGACGGCGAAGAGAATGCCGGCGACGGTAACGGCGGCGCCAATCCAGAATGGCCAATAACCCTGCGGCCAGAGCTGAAGGTAAAGCCAGTGCAGCGGGATGCGAGGCACCGAGAGTAAAGTGATCGCGATCAGGAAGATGATGACACGGAGAATCCGCGAGGCCGCGGGCTCGAGACGCTGCGTGGCTTTGGTGTCCGCAGCTTTGATCTGCCAGTAGAGAAAAAAGACGATCCAGACCGCAGGAAAGAAAAATTCGTAGAACCAAAGCATGCGCTAAAAGTACCACGTTAACAGTGGAACACGCGCCTCGGCCACGGCAATTTTTTCAAGCAGCTTCTCAGGGCTTTGCGGGCAGCGGCTGCCAAAGTTCAATCTTGTTCCCATCCGAGTCATAGATCCAGGCAAAGCGACCGTAGGATTCATCCATTCGCTTGGGGTCAATCTTGACTCCCTCTTGTTTCAGGCGATCGAGCAAGGCATCCATGTCGTCCACGATGTAATTGATCATGAACGGTGCGGGGCTCGGATCGAAATACTTAGTGGAGGCGGGAAACACAGTCCAGACGGTAACGTGTTCCTTTTGCGGGTCGTCACGTTCGCGCCACGGAAGCATCGCGCCTCCGCCCTTGTCGGTGATTCCAAGATGCTTCGAATACCATTCGCGCATCTGGTCACGATTCGCGGATTTAAAAAAGACACCGCCGATTCCAAGGATGCGACCGCGCTGCTCCGTTTTGACAGGCGGCTGCGACTTTTCAGGTTGCGGAGATTTTGCTTCCTGTCCCAAGGATGGGCGGGCCGGGATGAGAAACAGTCCAAGCGCAATTGTGCTCCAGAGTATTCTTTGCATCGGCGGATTATACACAGGGTTCTCTGCCATTCATCCTGTCTAGATCGCGCATGAGGGCACGAACCGGCTCGGGGCTAAAAGGAAATGGATTACCTGTCGATTTCAGGTCTCCCGAACGACTATCTGATAGCAGGACGATGAGCCGCGGCTCTGACTCATACGAAACCAGGAGAAATCGATGAAATACATCTGTTTCGGATACTACGACAAAGCCAAATTCGAAAGCATGGCCGAGGGTGAGCGACACGCCATGTTCGACACTTGCTTTGAATACGACGACCATCTTCGCGCCAACGGGAATTTTGCCGGTGGAGAAACGCTTCAACCTGCGGAAACCGCATTGACCCTGTACTGGAAGAACGGCAAAGTCGCAACTACGGACGGTCCCTATGCGGAAACCAAGGAACAACTCGGCGGCATACTCGTCCTTGAGGCGCGCGACATGAATCATGCGGTACAGCTCATGGCGCAGCATCCAGCCTTGAAGTACGGCAACATTTTCGAGATTCGGCCAGCGGCGGACTTGAACGAAATGATCAAGGCAAGTGAGCAGCGACGGCGACAGCACACCTCGCGATGAGGGCGGTCACGGGAGTGCAATCCCATGTCGACACGATCACGACCACGCGATCATTCACTCTTGCACCCACCCTTGCTCGTCTCCGACGGCGTCGGGAAGCGTTGTTGAACCCACGCCTCCCAGAGCGGTGTCTCGCGGGCGACCGTCCCGGCCGCCTGATCGCCGTAGAGGTAGAAGCTTAGGGTGACCATACTCTGGCCGCCGAAGTTGACGGCGCCCAGGGCGGCGGTGCCCGGACACGGCTTGTCGAGCCGCAGCAGCGCGCTGTACGGACTCTGACTGACGTACTCCACTACACCGCTCAGCGCCGGGACGCCCGCCGCGGCGTTCCAATGCTGGCCGACGCTCACGCCTTTCAGTCCCAATGACGCGGTCAGGGTTTCCCATGCCTCCTCTGTGGTCCCGGCGGCGGGAGCCATCCACTGCATCATCGCGGAACGTTGGCCGCGGAAGTGCGTGAGATAGATCCGCAGGATGCGGAAGAAGCCGGGCCAGCCGGATTCGGTGCCTTCCAGTTGGTCGTCCCAGTCGTCCGTGCTGGCGAAAAGACTATGCACAATGCGGACGACGCAGACGCCGCCCCCGCGCGCCTCAACGGTCCACTCGTCCGCGATGACCGGCGAGCCCGGCATCCAGCCAGGGGCCTCGGCGGCAAATCTCCGCGGCGGATCCCAAGCCGTCACCGCGGAACTGGACTCCATTCCCGGGCCGAAGTTCAACTTCACCGCAACGGGCTTCCCGTCGCGCACCTCGAACTCAGCCGGCACAAACCAGGACGAGATTCCCGGCCCCGTTGCGATGGCCTGCCAGACTTCTTCCGGTGTGCCGGGGACTTCGACTTCGACCTGAACGGAACGGCGTCCGGATGCTTCTTTCTTCACGCTCATGATGGCTCCTTGGAATTAGATTTATGCGGCAGTGGGTGCGCGACGATCACCAGGCGATGCACGCGGCCGCCAGGTGCGGATTCATCGTGGTACTTCGAGACCAGTTTCGTAATGGCTTCGGCGAGTTCGTTGCTGAAAGCCGCCCGGTCCGTCGCCGACCGGAAGCGCACCTCGGTATCCACCGCCAGGGTTGCCAGGCGTTTGCCCGTCTCCGTCGCACGCCGAACCAGATCGCCCACCTCGCGGACGACCCTTGCGCCCAGGGCGATGAGGTAACTCGCGGACAGTCTATCGATTTCGCGATTCGGATCCGCGGCGACCGGACCCAGGGCTCTAGGCGAAACGACGTAGGAAGAGGCCGTCGCCACGAGCAGCCGTTCCGTCAGCCCGCCCCACTTGCGTTCCTCGGCCAGCTGCACTAGCCCGTGTGCCTCCAGCGCGTGCAGGTGGTAGTTGACTTTCTGCCGAGCCAGGCCAACCCGCATGGCCAGCGTTGCTGCCGATGCGGGCGTGACTAGCTCGGAGAGGAGTCGACTCCGCACGGGCTCCAAAGCCACCGTCGCCGCTGCCGGATCATCGATGACTTGGAGGTCGAGCACGGAAAGATAGTAGCCTTGACAACTTTTATTGTCAATGACGTTTTTTAAGGCTCTTTCCTGCAAATTTCCAGAGTCGATCGCGTGCCACCGCTTTTGCAGTGAGCGGTGTGGAACCGATTTTCAGATCACCCCTAAGTTGTTCTGCACAACCGTGATGGCACCACAAACCGCCAACTTGGTGCCACGCCGGCGCCGTGCCGTGCCTGCCGCTCTGTTTCGATATACTCCCTTCTTTACAAAGCAGTCAGCCTTCGATGGCGAATTCACACGATCCCGGCACCCTCATCGTCACCGGCGCCAGCCGGGGCATCGGCGCCGCCATCGTTCTGCTCGCGGCCCAACGCGGATGGGCCGTCGCCGTCAATTACTCGAGCGGTGAAGCAGAAGCCAACAAAGTCGTCGAGGAGATCCGTTCGCACAACGGCCGCGCCATCGCTGTTCGCGCAGATATTTCATGCGAAGACGAGATCGTCCACATGTTCCACACTGCTGAGCGCGAGCTTGGCCCGATCAAAGGCTTGGTCAACAATGCCGGCATCACTGGCGGCTTCGCGCGAGTCGAAGATGTGACCGCGGAAGCTATCCATAGAGTATTCGCAGTCAATGTCGCAGGTGCGATTCTCTGCGCTCGCGAGGCCGTTCGCCGCATGTCTACCAAACACCGCGGTAGCGGAGGCGCTATCGTCAACATTTCTTCTCGCGCTGCACACACGGGATCGCCGGGCGAATGGGTTCACTACGCCGCAACGAAGGGCGCCATCGACAGCTTCACTATCGGTCTCGCGCGCGAAGTCGCCACCGAAGGCATCCGCGTCAACGCCGTCGCACCCGGCCTCGTCGATACCGGGCTGCATGCCGCAAACGGCGAACCCGGCCGACTCGAACGCCTGAAGAACACGATCCCCATGGCAAGGCCCGGCACTCCAGAAGAGGTCGCCCAGGCGGTGTTATTCCTGCTCTCCCCGCAAGCGTCTTATTCAACCGGAGCCATTCTGGAAGTAGGTGGCGGGCGCTAGCCTATCAAACGGCCTTGAAAGGGCGCGGCTTCAAGCCGCGCCAAAACAGCCAAAGGAGAGAATCGGGACTTTAGCCTCAGAGGGTACTGCCCTACCGGTTCGAGTCGTCTAGCTCAAATCGAATTCTTTGCGGATAGCCTCTTTCACTCTCTCTGGCATCCGCGACGCCTGCAGCACCTCTCGCAACTGCATCGGGGTCAGCCGCCGCGCAAATTCCAGCGCCCGCGCCAGCGGTGTATGCGCGCTCCGCAGCAGCGCGGCTCGAATCTCCGGACGCACCGACCACTTCGTATGACTACACACCGCCTGCACAAACGCCGGCGTCGCCTGCGGCTGCAGTACCGCTCGAATCAACGCGGCCTGGGTAAGCCGTCCATTCTCCAACGCCGTCTGCCACACGCGCGCTTCCTTCGCCAACAATAAAGCCGCCGCCACCGTTCCCGACCCCCGCCGCGCCAGCGAAATCCGTTCTCCCAGCGTGATGGAAGCCAGCCGCCCGACCAGCAATTCATCCGCTACCCGCTTCAAATCGGCCGGAGCCGTCGGAATCATCGCAAACCGCATCAGGTCGAAGGTGTACAGTTCGCGCAGCAAGCGCAGAGAAATCCTTCGCGGCGTGCGCGGATGGGCCGTCACCCGCACTCGCACCTTCCGCGACCTCATCAACCCACTGTTTTTTGCGATTTGCTCGACTTCCTCCACCGTCAGATCGCCACGCTTCAAGAGGCCGAGAGCAAGGTCTTCGGTAAGGGTGGAATCCCCCGCTTCGTGCGCAAGGCCTGTGTCCGCTCCCGCCATTCCCGTTTGATCTTTTTCCGCTTCCATCGGATTTCGCGTTGCGCCTACCTTGTGCCTTCCGCTCTCGCCGCTCTGCGTGCCATGCTCAGAGCGCCCTCGACTGGATCAACCACGTTCGGTCCCATCTGGACGCGGGCATCGAGCTGCCGCAGCTCATTGTAAAAACTCTCTCGCACCAACTGCGCGTGACGAAAGACTCCGCCGGTCATGCCCACCGGAACATCCTCTTCGTCGACAGTAAACAATCGGCGAATCACCACGCCGGCAGTACGCGCCAGTTCCCTTCCCGCGTTACCGAGCACGCGTTGCGCGAGCAGGTCCTGGCTCGAAACAACTGCAGGAAGGAGCGCAGCAAAATCCGGCGGAGGCACAGCGTTCCCCATGCGCGCCAAATCCAGATAGGACGCCACGTTCCATGCCTTAAACAACGCGGCCGCCAGCGAAGAGTCCTCCGGCCCTGAAGAATTCTCGTCCGCCGTGCGTAACACTAAACTCACGGCGGTCCGCCCAATCCAATGCGCCGAGCCTTCATCCCCCACGGCAAATCCCCAGCCCCCTGCCCGCGCTGTCCTTCCTTTGCGATTCCTGCCGTAGGCAATCGATCCCGTCCCCGCAATCACAATCACGCCCGGGCCCACGCCAAAGGCTGCCTCCAAAGCGGTCTCCATATCTCCAACAACCGCCACGGGAGATGACAGAATCTCAGCCAGCATGCCACGAACTTTCTCCGCCAGTTCTGGCCGGGCCGCGCCCGATCCTCCCACGCACGTGCGAACAACCTGCAAAGGGCTAATCCCCGCGGCCGCGCACGCCTGCTTCACACACTGCTGCAACGATTCCCGGGTCATCGGCTCGCCCACACGAACAATGTTGCTCGGACCACTCGTGACCCTCGCCAACACGTGAGCATCATCGCCGAGAGCACACGTGGTCTTCGTTCCACCGCCATCAATGCCAAGGTAGTAGGACACGGGTTATTTCTACCATAAGAGATGAACGCAATCTGGAATCGCGCTGGCGCCTGAACCTGGCAATGAATCCCTAAAACCGCAGGTCACGCTCAAATTGACACAGGTCGACACACTCGATAAAGTGGGCGAACCTGATGAGTGTGCCCGCCAATTCTTTGCCCCAGACATTGATCCGACCGGTCATGCCCGAGTTGGACTCACTGCGAGGCATCGCCATCTTGGTGGTCCTCTTCTTTCATGGCTTCGGCATCGCCAACTCGACGAACATGCCGCGGCCTCTGAGGATGTTCATCATCGCCACGATGGGCGGCTGGAGCGGCGTCTATTTATTTTTTGTGCTATCCGGATTTCTGATCACGGGCATCCTGCTCGACAGCAAAGCCAAGCCTGACTATTATCGGCGCTTCTACATTCGCCGCGCCTTGCGCATTCTGCCCGCGTTCTACCTGCTTCTGCTCGTGCTGTGGATCGTTCCTCGCACGGGGATCCTATACGGTCGGCAGGTAGGCTGGCCGTTCCTTACCTTGAGCTTCTTTTACCTGGCAAACGTCACCACGATATTCGGGGTTCCGGCGCAATATACTGCTCTGTGGTCTCTGGCCGTTGAAGAACATTTCTACCTGGCTTGGCCGACGGCCATCCGCACCCTTTCTCGCCGAGCGGCGGCATACTGCGCAGCGGGAATCTTCGTTGCGACCCCTATCATTCGCGCAATCACCTTCAAGTCCGGACACGATGCAGGCGCGGGTTACACCTGGCTCGTCGCTGACGGCCTGGCCTTGGGTGCGTTGATCGGCATCCTGAGTCGCGGCCCATGGGGCGAACGGACGAGAATGCGCTGGATTTCAATAGCGTGTTTTGCCGCCGCGATTGCGCTCTTCGTTGTGGGCGCTCCATTTGGCATCTGGAGGGCGAGTTTCTTCGCCGGAGCCATGCTTCGCCGCACCGCCGTAGACCTTTTCTACGCCGGACTTCTCGTCGCAACCTTGCTTCTCGGTACCAGCCGGCTCAAATGGATCGTCAATCGCCCGGTTCTGCGCTGGTTTGGCGAGATCAGTTACGGTCTCTACCTGATCCACATGCTGGCCTTCGATTTTGTGGATCACTGTCTCGTCCGATATTTTCCCAACACCTTTCTGATGATCCCCTCTCACTTTGGATTGCTATGCATGCGCTTCCTTGTTGCCGCCGCGCTCGCGTCCGGTATCGCTTACCTCTCGCGGCGCTACTTCGAGGAACCGTTCCTGCGCTTGAAAGATCGATGGACCGCTCCGAAACGGCCACGCGCGCCTGTATCCGTACCGGCGATGACTGAAGCCGTCGAGAGATCGGCATAACGAGTCTTTCTTGTCGCACAATGACCGCAGAACCTTCGCCCAGGATTATGGAAAAGAAAATCGCGATCACCGAACTCCCCAACAGCGGCGACGCCCGCGGCTTCAGTTTCACCGCACCTGCCGAGGCACTGGCATTCGTTGGCCGCATGTCCGATGTCCACGTGGCGTCTACCAAACCTGGTTCAGTTCGCGGCAACCACTATCACTTGAAGCGCCGTGAGGCCATCGTCGTCCTGCCCGGAGCGAAGTGGTCCTTTCACTGGGACGAGGGTGAAGGATCGACGCAGCACCGCGACTTCGACGGCTCAACCGCCATCCAGATCCTGATCTCGCCGGGCGCTTCTCACGCCGTCCGCAATGATGGTGAGGGACTGCTGTGGCTGGTCGCAATATCCTCCGAGAGTTACGATCCAGCCGAAAGCGTGACGCGCAAAGTGGTGTAGGAAGTTTGGTAATTCCCCAATTCCTCATGGGCCTGAACAGACTCGACTTCGCGATCATCGCGCTTTACCTCGCAGGAATCACACTCTTCGGGCTGCACTTTCGTTCCAAGCAGAAATCCTTGCGCGACTACTTCCTCGCCGGTCGAGACATCCCGTGGTGGGCCATCGCGCTTTCGATTGTTGCCGCCGAGACCAGCACGCTCACCATCATCAGCATCCCCGGCCTCGCCTATGACACTAACCTCACCTTCCTGCAGGTTGTCATGGGATACGTCGTGGGCCGTATCGTCATCAGCTTTGTGCTGCTGCCGCATTATTTCCGAGGCGATCTCTACACTGCCTACCAATTGATTGAACGCCGGTTCGGAAGCGGGTTACGCTCGCTGACTGCCGGACTCTTCCTCCTCACGCGCGCCGCCGCCGAAGGCGTCCGCGTTTATGCCGTGTCCATCGTCGTTTCCATCGCACTGGGAACGGGCGAAGTCGCATCCATTGCCATCATCACTGCATTGACGCTCATCTATACGTTCGAGGGCGGGCTCGCCGCGGTCATCTGGACCGACGTTGTCCAGACGTTTATCTACGTAGGCGGAACCTTTGTCGGCATCGCGACCATCGCTCATCTCGTCCCCGGAGGCGTGCCCGCGATTCATGCCTCTGCGGTTGCAGCCGGCAAATTGCAGATCTTCAATTTCTCCACCAGTCCATGGATCCCCTACACGTTCTGGGCAGGGGTCATCGGCGGCGCTTTTCTCACCACGGCGAGTCACGGCACCGATCAACTCATCGTGCAACGCCTGCTCGCCGCCCGTGGACAAAAGCAATCCGTCACCGCTCTCCTCTCCAGCGGAATAGCCATCCTTTTTCAGTTCGCGCTCTTCCTCGCGGTCGGAATTATGCTCTGGGCGTACTATCGCGTACCCTCCGCCAATTTTGGACGTGCCGATCGAATTTATCCCACCTTCATCGTCACGCGTTTACCCCACGGCATATCAGGATTGTTGATTGCCGCCATTCTCGCCGCCGCTATGTCGAACCTGAGTGCTGCGCTGAATTCTCTTTCTTCCAGCTCCATTCTCGACTTTTATGCACGCTTTCGCCCCCAAGCCGACGAGAAAAAGAAGATGCGCCTGTCCCGCTTGGCGACCTTCATTTGGGGGCTGGTGTTATTCGGCTTGGCGGTAATCGCACTGCACAAAGTCGGACGCGTCGTCGAAGTCGGCCTGCAGATCGCGTCGGTCGCGTACGGTGCCCTTCTCGGCGTCTTTCTGCTTGGAGTGCTCACGCGCCGCGCCAATCAATACGGCGCCATGCTGGGGATGGTCTGCGGCTTCGCGCTCGAACTCTACCTGTGGCTCGGGACACAAGTGCCGTGGACGTGGTGGGTCATGCTGGGAACTATCGTGACCTTCGCGGCCGGATGGCTGGCCAGTGCCGCGTTCGCCAGTAAGGACGCAGCGACCCAAACTTGACATGCGCGCGCAACAGCCGTCTGCGCCAGGCAGTGCAGGTGCGCACTTTTTGGGTCAGCACACTCACTTGGCATTTCTGGGAATTCCGGAATTCAAACCACGGCCAGCACGAACCCAAGATCGCCAACTCTCCGTTGTGTCTCAAGCACCCTCTCTCGACCAAAAAGATGTGAGCGGACTTCGAGCCTCGCAACCGCTACGATGCGCGTGAGTCGTATTGGGGTTGAAGAGGCAGGGTATTTACTGTCGTAGCTACAGAGAATCCCCGAGACCACGGTGTCGTATACTGCTGCGAACCTGAATGACCGTCCCCGCTGCACAGAACACAACCAAGCCCGAACTCTCCCGCGACCTCGGCGTGAGCCATGCCGCGGCGGTGGTCGTCGGCACCATCATTGGCAGCGGGATTTTTCTAGTCCCCGCCGAGATGATGCAGGCCGTGGGCTCCGCCAAGCTCGTCTATCTCGCGTGGATTGTCGGAGGACTTCTTTCTTTCTTCGGCGCACTCACCTACGCCGAACTCGGCGCTATGCGTCCGCAAGCCGGCGGTGAATACGTCTATGTCCGCGACGGCTACGGCCCTCTCGCCGGATTCCTTTATGCGTGGACGTGGTTCGTCATCGCCAAGCCGGCCTCGATCGCAACTGTGGTCACCGGACTGGTTCGCATCCTTGGCACCTTCCCGCTGTTTTCTTTTTTCTCGTCCAACATCATCTCCACTCCATTCGGCGTCACTTACGGACAACTCGTTGCCATCGCTGCTGCGATTCTCATCTCGCTCCTCAACTACATCGGAGTCAAGAAGGCCGGAGAATTCCAACTCATCTTCACGCTGCTCAAAGTAGCGATCATCCTCGGCATCGTTGCCGTCTGTTTCAGTGGCGCTGGCGACGTCTCCACACGCGGATGGAGCAATTTCGCCGGCACTTTCATTGGCGCGAAAGGCGGCATCGCCGGATTCATGGCCGCCCTCGTCGCCGCCCTCTGGGCCTACGACGGATGGAACGACCTCAACATGGTCGCCGGTGAAGTACAGGAACCGGAGCGCAATATTCCCATCGCTTTGATCGCGGGCGTCGCCACTGTCGGAGTGCTCTACGTTCTCGTCAATGCTGGGGTGCAGTATGTTCTTCCCGCAAGCTCCATCGCCGCTTCGCCGCGCCCCGCTTCCGACGCCGTCGCGCTCGTCATGGGAAGATTCGGTGCCGGCATCGTCTCCGCCGGCATGGCTCTCTCGATGTTAGTCACGCTCAACGGCACCATCATGAGCGGCGCTCGCGTGCCATTCGCCGTCGCACGTGACGGATTTTTCTTCAAGGCTCTCGCCGAAGTCCACCCACGCTTTCACACCCCATCCGTTGCAATCATCGTGCAAGCCGTGCTGTCGATTCTCTTGCTGCTGTTGGGCGCAAACTTCCGCCAACTCTTCTCGCTCGCCATCTTCGCAGAATGGCTCTTCTACATGATTGCCGGCAGCACCATCTTCGTCTTCCGCCAGACAGAACCCGACGCCGCACGCCCCTACCGCATGTGGGGATACCCCTTCATTCCCGCCATTTTTGTAGCAGTAGCCACCGCACTTCTCTGCTACACGTTTAAGAACGACTGGCCGAATTCGGGCTACGGACTCTTGGTCATCCTCGCAGGAATTCCAGTGTTCCTGGCCTTCGCACGAAGACGACCAAGCAGCCCATAGGATTTCTCCGTGTCCTCAGAATCCTTAGCGATCTCATCGATAAAGATTTCGCTATTCCAGTGCCGAAAGAAAATCGTCGGCCCCCATATCCGCCCCCGGTCTTTCCGGTTTTCTTCCCGCTTTCGTCCGTTATCGTCCGCTCTGGCCCCAAACCGCCCCTCCCATGCCCGTTCTGGGCTGCTGTCCCAAAAAGACACCTCCCCGGTTACCTAAGGTCAAGAGCCGTGGACACGTTTACCCCCTGTCCTATCTCCCGTATTTTGAAAACTCCAAGTCCCGGATTTCTCCCCTTCCGGAGCCCAATGGAGCGAAAGTGCATGGCAACAGCTTACGGCGGATTTCAACTCGGATTACTGCCCGAACGCAAGCTCAACAAACGCGCTCTGGCGATCAGCTACGGCCTGGTTGCGCTCGTATTGCTCATCGTCATTAACCTCGGGCTGTTACTCCCCGATAAAATCCAACTCCGCCAGTACCACGTCACGGAACTGATTCCGATGCCGTCCCTGCGACCCGAGCCCGCTCCGATCAAAACGGAGCTGCCCAAGATCAAGCCGAAGCTTTTGCCCGCGGTGAAGCTGCCGGTGTTTGAGCAGCCCAAGCTGGTCGTGCCGAAAGAGGTCCGGCGCGAGATGGAGAAGCCCCTCGAAGCTCCGAAGGTGGTGGTGAACCAATTCGCCGCGCCCCAGATCAAAATGCCTGCGGGTGGAGCGCGTCCTCAGCTGGTACACACTGGCGATTTCACCCCAACGGGCAGTTCGCAAACTCCTACGGTGAACGCTCCCGTGGAAAAAGTTCAGACCGGCGGCTTCGGCGATCCCAATGGATTGCCCGGCACCGGCAAGCAAGGCGCGAAGCTCTACGCCGCCTCGCTCGGATCGTTTGATATGCCCGCGGGACCTGGACAAGGCAACGGCTCCGGTGGCGCAAAAGGCATCAAGGGCACGGTGGCCAGTGCCGACTTCGGTAACGGCGTGGCGACCGGCGGAAGAGGAGACGGACGCAGCAATGGCCAGGGTGTTTCCACCGGCGGTTTCGGAGCGCAGCAGGTTTCTCATGGTGGCCCGAAGATCGCGCAGGCCGATACGAGTGCGCCCACAACTCCGGTCGAGATTACCTACAAGCCCAATCCGGTGTACACCGACGAAGCGCGCAGTATGAAGCTTGAGGGTGAGGTTCTGCTCGAGGTCAGCTTCGCGGCCACCGGCACGCTGCACGTGAATCGCGTCGTGCGCGGACTTGGTCACGGATTGGACGAAGCCGCCATTAGCGCCGCCAACAAGATGCGTTTCAAACCGGCATTGCGCAATGGCCAGCCAGTGGATTCGACGGCAGTGGTTCACGTCGTCTTCCAGATGGCGTACTAACGATCGGGAAGGGCACGACTTTAGTCGTGCCGACAGAGTCCGATCAAAGATTTGGGCTTTAGCCCCAGAGGGCTGATGTTCTTAAAGTTTGGCGAAGTAGTTCTGGCAGTTTTGGTTTGCAACCAGGTACTTGGGCCGGCAGTGAAGTCTACTGAGCACTGGCAATGAGTACTGACAACTGGTTTTGGAGAGAAGAGTCATGCGTACTTCGAAATGGTTTCTCACCGCGGCTCTGCTGGCTTCGTTGAGCGCAGCCGCACAGCAGGCGGCCGATCAACAACCGTCCGCACAGCCGGCCTCGCCTGACGCGGCGCAGTCGGCGCAACCGTCTCCGCAGGCCGCCGCCCCCGCTCCGGCGCCGGCGCAGGCCTCGCAACCCGCGCAGACTCAGGCTCCGGCGAACGGAATCATCCCGCCTCCGCCTCCGGTCGCGCAGCCCACGACCATGGACCAGGTGGTGAACCTGTTCATTCAGCGCGAGCATGGCCTCATCAAGGCTCTCTCGAACCGGACGCCGGTCGTCGAGACCTATTTGCAGAATTTGACCTCCGACCCGCAACTGGGTCCGGTCCCGAGTGAGGATCACTACTTCCTCGGCCGCCTCGACATGGGCGAGAGCATCGACCGCAAGGACTACTTGAAGGAAGAAGAGAAAGGCATGCAGCAACGCCTGCTCGGCGGCTTCCAGAAGCTCTACAAGGTCCAGTATCAGCCCATGGGCTTTTCCTGGATGGTCTATGCGGACCGCACCGACTTCGACCGCGAACACTACGACTTCAGCTATATCCGCCGCGAATTTCTCGGCGACATTCGCTGCCTCGTGTTCGACGTCAAGCCCAAGCCAAAGTCTGGCCGTGGCCGCTTCCTTGGCCGCATCTGGATCGAAGACCAGGACTTCAATATCGTGCGCCTCAACGGCACCTATTATCCGGCGCCGCGCAACTCCTACTTCTTTCACATGGACAGTTGGCGCCTGAACCTGATCCCCGGTTACTGGGTTCCCGCATTCATCTACAGCGAAGAAGGCGACTTCAGCGCTGGCGTGAAGAACAAGATTGCCTTCAAGGCACAGACCCGCATCTGGGGATATGACCTGAAGAAGGGTGGCAAGGACGACGAACTTACCCAGATCCGCGTCGACTCCGTAAAGGACGAGAGCGCGGCGGCACAAGACGCTTCTCCTCTGCAGGCTGAACGTGTATGGCAGCAGCAGGCGGAAGACAACGTCGTGGAGCGTCTCACCTCGGCTGGCTTGCTCGCTCCCGAAGGTGACGTCGACCACATTCTCCAGACCGTCGTGAACAACCTTGAAGTCACCAACAACATTGACCTGCCGCGTCCCGTCCGCACTCGCGTTCTGCTCACGGCACCGCTCGAGACTTTCAGCGTGGGCAATACCATCGTCATCAGCCGTGGATTGGTCGACGTCCTTCCCGACGAAGCCAGCCTCGCGGCCGTGCTCTCGCATGAACTCGCGCACATCGTGCTCGGTCACAATCTCGGCTCGAAGTACGCCTTCAACGACCGCATGTTGTTCTCGGACGAAGGCACCTATGAGAACCTCGGATTCAAGCACATCCCCGAGGAAGAACAGGCTGCCGACAAGAAAGCCATCGAGCTGCTCAAGAACTCGCCCTACGCCCAGAAGTTGGATAACGTGGGCCTGTTCCTGAAGGCGCTGCAAGCGCGCGCTCCGCAGTTGGGCGCCCTGCTCACCACGCACCTGGGCAATCCGCTGGCAGAAGGTGGACAGATCAGCCGCCTGACGGCGCTCTCGACGCAAGGTCCGGCTCTCGACAACAACAAACTCGATCAGATCGCAGCTCTGCCCCTGGGCGGACGCGTGAAGATCAATCCCTGGGACGACAAGGCGGAAATGGTGAAGACGGCTCCGGTCGCCATCACCTCGGCGCGTGACAAGATGCCGTTCGAAGTCACGCCCTTCTATCCGCGTCTCGCCCGCTACGGCGCCGGAGCTAACAACCAGACTCCCAACGCCACAGCAGCGAACCAGAACCCCGGCAACTAGCAAGAACGGGATAACCAATCAGGAATGCCCACGTCTCGCCGAATTTTCGAGACGTGGGAAATTCCAAACTCCTAACAAAGGTTCGTATCAGGAAAGATTCAGATCAGGGCACGGCTTTAGCCGTGCCGTTCAAAGCCAAATATAGTTGGGAGCCTTAGCCCCCGCTCCACTCCAAGTTGAAGTAAGACGCAGGCCGGGATCCGGAACATCCTTCCGGGATACCCGGCCTTCGTTCTCTTCAATGCCCCTACGCGCTGCGCTTCTGCTGCTGTCCGACCGCCACCAACTGCTCCACAATGGCTGGAATCTGCGCATCCCCCGGACCGCGGAGTATCTGCAGCACCGTCGTGAAGTACTCCCGGATGTCTTCCTGGCCCGCGTTCAGAAATGCCTGCAGCACGCCGATGTTGTCGTCCAGTTTCTGCTGCTCCGGCCACAACTCGCGGCTCTTCGATAGGTAAGTCAAAGCGTTCCGCAATTTGTCGTTCATCCCCATGCTCGAATGAATCAAGTAGGCGCCCCCGATCATTCGATACATCGTGGCCCACACATTTCTATTCTGTTCCCGGTAAAGAACATTGCCCTCCACTTTTTGCAGCGTCGCCTGCATTGCCGGTATCAACTGCTCCCCGGTCACAAATTGGGCCGGCCATCCACCAAGTCGGGTCGTGTAACTTGAAACTTCCGCTTCCACTTCCTGATTGAACATACGAGCCTCCCTTATGCTCTTGTTCGCGGCTGAATCATCTCACGACTGCGTGATCACTCCCATCATGTCGGTCGTAAGTTGGTTGCTGGGTTTGAACGTCTTCTGATCCGCATTTACCTCCCAAAGCAGAACATTCGGACCGACCTTGGCCTGCACCTCGACGCTCCCGTTATCGAGCATCTTGCTCGTCACTTCGATCTCCGCGTCCATGTTGCGCTCTTTCTTTAGCATCAACTGGACAGCCTGTAGAAAACCCCAGATCGGTTTCGGCGTAGCCTCGTTCAGCAGCCACGACTGCGCTCTGAGTGTCGGACTGTTGATCAGTCCGTTCGCCATTCTCTCTGCGAGTCCCGAAATCTCCGGGTCATCCGGGCCGCGCAGTACCCGCAGCACACTCGTCAAATACGCCTTTGGATCGACTCGGGACGCGCGCTGCACTGAATCCAGGAAGCCGATGTCTTCCGCCAGATTCCGCTGCTCCGGCCACAGCTCCTGACTTTGTTTGAGAAACGGCAGGGCGCCCAGCAGCTTCTCCGGCATCCCGAGCTTGTCATGGATTAGATAGGCTCCTCCGATCATGCGGTAAAGCGTCGCCCAGATAGCTCGGTTACGCTCGCGGTATTGCGGATTGCCTTCAACCTTTTCCAGTAAACCCTGCAAACCGGGAATCAGTTCCTCGCCGCTGAACAGATTTGCCGGCCAGCTCATCAGCTTCGCCTGATAGTAAGTAAAGTCTTCGGATACCGTCTTCTCGAACTGATGTTCTTTGAGCTCCGCAGAGTAGTCCCGAATCGGATGTACCGTGCCAACAGGCAGAGGCTGCGGTCTTCGCTGCAAAGTGAGGCGCCTTAACAGATTCTCGAATCCATCTTTCTGGCTCAGGTCGTAGTACGTCGCTGCCCTCAACGGCAGAGGAATCTGTTTCTCATCCTCGGAGCTCAATAAGATCGGAAGGTACGCCGTGTTCTGCGCTTCGGCGTCATACAGTTCCTGAGTGATCACGGCTCCTTCCCACTTCGCTCCCTTGCCGACGCCGGCTGGCGCCTTCCCCCGGAACCGTTGGTTATAGTTTTCCGTGCAAATGACGAGAACGAACGTCGCCCCTTCGATCTGGTTCATCATCCACCGTGGCCATCCCTCTGGTGGCGATTCATGAAACTGATCTAAGTCGCAGGGCACACCCTCGCCGCGCAATCGGTTGGCTAGGTTCAGTACCTTGTCCATAAGCTCCGGCGAGTCGTGCGTATAGCTGATGAATACTGCTTTGGGGGCTTGTGGTTGAGGAGTCACATCTGGTTGAGCCGCCAAGATACACCTCCCTGTTCGAGTGGGAATACTCTCTAACCTTGCGACCGGAGGGACCGATGGTGTGTGGCGTTGCTGACTTGCTGTTGCCGTTTCACGCGGCATCTTGGGCCGCGGACTGAGGCGAGAACTTATCACATCCCATCCCTCGCCGCAACCCGCCCAGAAACTGCCGTCTGAATAAGAAGGCAAGGAGCCTGCGCTTGTCAGTGAGGCCGATCACATTTTGACGTATTCACGGCTCTTGGTCACGCGCCTGCCCCGCGTCACGCTGCTATTTTACGCGAGCCTGCAGGCCCGCTCTCATCTCGGAGACGCTTCCCACGAATCTCGATCTTGCCCATCTCGCCGCGCAACTCATCGACACCATCGCCGGCACGATCTTCCTGTTCATCGGCTTGCTTACTTTTTCCATTGCTCTGCTGCGCCGCCAGAGCCGTGGCATCCGCGTCTTCCTTTGGCTCGGCATATGGAGTTCCGTCTACGGCGCATTGCATATTACGCAATCGCCGCTCGTCCTCTCGGTCTCCTCGCCCTGGTTCCGCGCTGCCGCTCCTTACGCCAACAACGTCTTGATGTACCTTGTGGTCGTCGCCGGAGGCCTCTCCTTCGCAGAACTCAGTCGTGGCGTCTTGCAGCGTTTCATCCAATTTCTAGCCTCCGTAGGATTCGTCATCGCCGTCATCGGCGTGTCTCTCTTCATACGAACCGGAGTCCCCGACAAAGTCATTCCTGAAAACAATTGGGTCGCGGCCTGCATCCTGGCGTCCCTGGCGGCCACCACGCTCATACCAGCGCTCGCGCGCAAGTATCTTGTCCTCCACCGCTTTGGAATCCTCGCCTTCGGCAGCCTGGCCTTTTCTCTGGAAGCGCTTTCGGCAAATCTCGCTCGGCCCCTGGGATGGAACATTCCCCTCCTGTTCGACCACATTGGCTTCGCCATTTTTCTCTTCTGTTTCGGATACAGCGCCCTGCAACTCGTTTTCGACAACGAACGCCGTCTCCTCTCGGTAGAGAACGAACTCGCCATCGCCAGCGACATTCAAGCCGCCATCCTTCCTGCGTCCGTCCCCAACCTCGATGGACTCAACATCAGCGCCGCCTACTGCCCCATGACCGCCGTCGCCGGAGACTTCTACGAATTTCTCGCGGTCGACGAAACTCATGTCGGCATCCTCATCGCCGATGTCTCCGGGCACGGCGTTCCCGCCGCCCTGATTGCTTCCATGATTAAGGTTGCCGCCCAATCCGCAGTGAGCTGCGCCCACGACCCACAAGCCGTACTAACGAGCCTCAACCGCACCCTGAGCGGCCAGTTGCGGGGACAGTTCGTTTCCACCGCCTACTTGTGGCTCGATACCGGCAACTACACCGCCCTCTACTCCGCCGCCGGACACCCTCCGCTCCTGCTCTGGAGGCAAGGCGCGCTGCACCGCATCGAGAGCAACGGCCTGCTATTTGGCGTGTTTCCCGATGCCGATGACTATCCTGTCACTTCGATATCGTTCCAGCCCGGAGACCGCTTCCTGCTTTACACCGACGGCGTCACCGAGCCAGAAAACTCCCAGGGCGACTCCTTCGGCGATTCGCGCCTGGAACGAGTCGTCCGCGACCATCAATCCCGCCCCGCACGAGAGCTCTCCACTCGACTCCTCAGCGAGATGCAGGATTGGCTGCCATCCTCCGCAGCCCAACAAGATGACGTCACCCTGATCGTTGTCGACGTCTGTCCAAAAGCAAGGGAGAGACCTCCAAAAGAAGCGCAGCTAGTAGAAGTAACTTGAACGAACGGGCAAACTCAAATGGGACGCCCCAAGTCTCACAGATTCTGCGGAGAAGCGGGCAAAGGTTTTCTTAGCGTCCTTTGCGCGTTCCCTTAGCGCTCTCCGCGGTATAACGAACAGCCCGAAAGAAATCCACAGCCCCCATGTGACGCATGTCCTAGCGTTCCACACCTCATTTGTCGGATGATGGCGCGCTGGGCGGTCCGGATGGAATCCGGGCAAATCGTGTAGGTCTCACCGGCTCAAGATTTTGCCCCTAAATGCTTGAGCCCCAGAGATTACTTTGCGATTTTCCCCTAAACCGATGATTCCAATCTGTCGGTAGGGGGGAGGGGGGTGGTCATAAAGTAGTAAACCTTCGGTTCCAAAATGGGAATTCTGAATTTCTCTTTCGACTTTATTTTCGGTAGATTTCCACAATCAAAATTCAAGGCCGGCAATCGAAGATCAGCGCGGGAAGGATATTCAACACCTGCAAGTTTTGTTGCACGGACTGAAAGCTCGACTTCAAGTAAGGCAGCAACTTCCGGTTGAATTGGAAGACCAGCAGCGACCCGCTCGGACGCAACGCCAGCCGCGACTCTGCCACAATCTCTCGTCGCAATGATTCCGACAGCAGGCTGTAAGGCAGTCCCGATATCACGTAATCCGCTGCGTCGATTCCTTGCTCCGCCAGAATCCTGCGAACGTCCACCGCCGATCCATGCACAATCCGCAATCGCGGGTCGCGAAAAGTATCTCGCAGATACTCCACGAATTCCTCATTCAACTCGATCACTATCAGCACCGCATCGCCGCGCATCCGTCGCAGCATTTCCCGCGTGATCGTTCCCACACCAGGACCAAATTCCACCACGACGCGCGCACGATTCCAATCGATCCGCGACAGAATATCTTTCACCAGAAAACGCGAACTCGGCACAATCGAGCCCAGCATCGCCGGATAGCGGAAAAAGTTCCGCGCGAACAGCGCCACAGAGGACCGATTCGTATCTGGCTTGGTAAACACCTGTTCCAGCATCCTGAAGTCCTGGTATCTCTTATCCTAGTTCATCTGGTTCGACAATTCGCTCCTCTTTGCTGGTGCATAAAAAGCCGCGAGGAAAGCAAAGGGACAGTCTTTCGACTGCCCCTGCAAGTGCTCAGCAACTAAATTTACTTCGCACCCAGATCGTCTTTCTCGTGGTAATTCGGATACGCCGGTCTCTTGATCTCTGGCAATGGATGCTCTTTCAACTGCTGCATCACCACCTCGATCGCCTTGTCGAGCTGCGCGTCGTGGCCTTGTCTCCACGCTGCCGGATCAAGATCCACGTCCACGTCCGGTGGAATACCGTGATTCTCCACTTCCCATTCACCGTTCAGGCCATAAATCGCGGCCCGCGGAGCCGTTACGCGACCACCGTCAATCAGTTCCGGATAGCCGCCAATTCCGACCAACCCGCCCCACGTTCTCTTCCCTACCAGTTGCCCGATTCCGGCCTTGCGGAAGTACCACGGCAATGCGTCGCCGCCGGATCCGGACATCTCGTTGATGATCATCACCTTCGGCCCATAGATCGCTTCGCTTGGACTGGACCAGTCGTGTCCTTCGCGCGTCACCACCTTGCTCATGATCGGACGGCGTAAGTGATCGACAATGTAGTCAGCGAGTTGTCCACCTTCATTGAAGCGCTCGTCAATGATGGCTCCCTCTTTCCCGACCTGCGAGAAGAAGTAGCGGTTGAAGCTCGTATAGCCCGCCCCTGCAGTGTTCGGCACGTGAACGTAAGCGATCTTGCCTCCGGTCGCCTGATCCACGTGACGGCGATTGCTCTCGATCCACGCGAGATGGCGAAGATTTTCTTCGCTCTCCACGGGAACGACCGTCACTTCGCGAGAGTCCTTGCCGTCAGGGTTCGCGCCCACTTTGAGCTGCACCTGCTTGCCTGCTGTTTCTTCGAAGAAGCTGTAGATGTTGTCGCTGGCGTGCAACTCACGACCGTTGACCGCGATGATGTACTCTCCTGCTTTCACGTTGACACCGGGTTGCGTGAGCGGAGCCTGATTGCCAGGATTCCAGTTCTCGCCATCGTAGACCTTCGCGATGCGGTAGCGATTATTTTCCAGGCTGTAATCGGCGCCAAGCAAACCCACTTTCACCTTCTTGGGTTCCGGCGCTTCACCACCGCCGACGAACATGTGCCCGACCGTGATCTCACCCAGACACTCTTCAAACAGGTACGTAAGTTCCGCGCGCGATGCGATCCCGTCAAGATAGACCGCATACTTCTTCTTCGCCTTATCCAGATCGAGCCCGTGATAATGCGGGTCATAGAAGAAGTCTCGCTCAATGCGCCATGTCTCGTTGTAGATCTGCTTCCACATCGGACGCGGCTCGACGTACACCTCCCATCCATCCAGTTTGAGCGGGCCGAAACCAGGCTTCGGCGGCGCTCCGCCGGAACTGCCTCCACCTCCATCGTCCGATCCTGCCGTTGCCCATGAATCACCCTTGCGATAGAGGATCTTTTCGCCGTCGAAAGAGACGACAAAGTCATTGACGTCGTCCATGAACTTGTCGATCTTGCGTTTGCTCAGGTCGAACTTCTGCAAGGTCTGGCTGACGTTGGGATAGTCGTCTTCCGTGATGACCTGAGGCCCTTCGGACAGGAACAAGATGCCTGTCTTGCCTGCGATCATGTTCAGATAATTCTTCGAGGGAATGGGGAGGGCAAGAATGCGCTGATCGATGCCATCCACATCGATCTTGACGACCACCGGTTCTTCCTTCTTGTCTTTATCCTTATCTTTGTCCTTGTCTTTATCTTTGTCTTTGTCCTTATCGTCAGCACTCTTGTCGGCAGACTTTTCAGCTGCCTTCGATTTGTCCTTCTTGTCTTTTTCCTTGGACTGGTCTTTTCCTTTGTCTTTGTCCTGCTCCGGCTTCTTCTCGTCTTTCACCTTCTCCTCGTCGCTCTCGGGCGCCAGAGGAGACTTTTCGTCCTTGCTCAGAACTGCGACGTAAGCGCTGCGCGACGTGCGATGTTCATCGCTCGACATGTCCAGACCAGCGCTGGTCAGAGCGGTATCGGTTGATGCTGTGAAGTAAAGATATTTGCCGTTCTTGTCCCACGCGGGAAACTGCGCGTCGCTCATACCGTCCGTAATCTGCGTGGTCTTATGCTGCTCGATTGAATAAACGAACACCGCGTGCAGACCGCTGGGAAGCTGACGAACATACGCAATCCATTTGCTGTCCGGAGACCAGGTTTGTTGCATCTGCGTCTGGCCGAATCCGCCAAAGTAATCGGTGTCGATCATCTTCGGCGCAGGGTTGTCGAGGTCGAGATACCACAATTGCAGGCGCTTGTCGGAATACGCAATCTTCTTGCTGTCAGGCGACCACGTTGGGGTGTAGAAAAACGAAGGCGGGTTGCCGAGATTAATCTGGCGCGGTGACGCAATGCCGCCCTGGTCGCGGATCTCCAGTGCATACTCGCCGGACTCGTCGCTGAAGTAGGCGATGGACTTTCCATCCGGAGACCACGCAGGATCGCGATCGGCAACGGCTGGACTGTGGGTAAGATTGCGGATATCACCTTTATCGGTGGGAACGGTCCAGATTTCTCCCCACGCTTCGAACACAGCGCGCGCGCCTGTTGGAGAAATGTTGAAGTTAAGGATGCGCTTGGGCTCGACCTTGGCGAAGTGCGGCCGAATGGCTTCAATATCACCGGTCACCCGAATCGGAACGTTCTTGGCCTGATGCGTGTTGAGGTCATAGAGTTTGATCGCTCCGAACTGCTCGATCACAATCGCATCCGGTCCCGAAGATGCACCTTTAAAGTCGAGACCATCGCTGTGGAGAGCTTCAGTTACCTGCTTCGTCTTGGTGTCGTAGGCAAAGAGGCTGACCGGACCATTGCGATCGGAGAGGAAGTAGATGCTGTCACCGACCCACATCGGGTTGTCGTCATTCGAGTTCTCGCGTGGAATCTTCACGACGCTGGAATCTTTCAGATCGAGAATCCAGATCGGTGTCGTCTGCCCGCCGTGATAGCGCTTCCAGGCTGCCTGCCACTTCGGGTGAGGGACGTAGGCAATGTGTGAACCGTCGGGCGAGAAGCTGGCGTTTTCTGCGATGGGAATGGGCAATTGCGTGGGCATTCCTCCATCGAGGGGAACCGTATACAACTGATCCTCGAAGTGCATGAAGCTGTTGCCCCACGAATTGAAGAGAATCTTCTTGCCATCGGGAGTCCAGCCAGCAACATATTCTTCTGCGGGATGGTAGGTGAGACGCTTTGGAACGCCTCCGCTCGCAGGGATCGTATACACGTCGCGGTTGCCGTCATATTCGCCGGTGAAGGCGATCGTGGAGCCATCCGGAGAGAAATGCGGAAGGATCTCCATCCCGACGCCACTGGTGAGATGACGCGCCTCGCCGCCCTCGCGCGGGACTGTCCAAAGATCGTTGCCATAAGTAAAGACGATCTGCGTCTTGCTGACGCTGGGAAAGCGGAGTAGCAGAGGCGAATCCGATTGGGCGATCGCGGTTGAGAGGAAGAAGGAAAGAAGGACGAGCGAGAGCACGGCGACGAATTTGCGCATGTGGGCTCCTGAATTCAGGCGAAGCGGAATCTTAGTTGGGCAATGTGCGCGGGGTCAACTGTGGCGGAGATGGGGCAATTTTCAGGCGTGGCTTAAGGACGCGATTTGGTACCTGACGTGGTTCCCATATCCCGCAAAAGCAGCGAGACATGGGACATCCAGTTTTAGAACGTGAACGGGGACGTTACTAGTCCCCTGTACCAGTTAGCGTGACCACTTGCGGACTCTGGAAATCTGCATCGGTGATGCTGAAGGCTCCGGTGCGCGTCCCCGTGGCCGTGGGAGTGAATGTGATACTGACTGAGCAGTTGGCACCCGCTGCGAGGGGACTAACGCACGTCGTAGTCTGCGCGAAGTCACCTGAAATACTGAGCGTTCCGATGTTCAACGGGCTCGGATACGTATTCGAAATCGTGAACGTGATGGGCGAGCTGGTGGAACCTACTTTTTGTGTGGGGAAGGTCAGTGACGTCTGCGAAAGTGCAACCCCCGTCGATGTGCCCTTCAAACCGATGGTGACCGGATCCGCCGGATCGTTGCTGATGATGCTGACTCCGCCTTCAATGGTTCCCGAACCGGTCGGCACAAGGGTGGCCTGGATGGAACAAGTCGCGCCTGCTGCCAACGTCGAACCGCAGTTGTTCGTCGCAGCGAACTGCCCGACCGCGCCAATGTTAGTGATGCTGATTGCCGTCTTGCCAATGTTCTTTACGCTGATCGTTTTCACGGGGCTGGTCGAGCCGACAAATGTATTCGCGAAAGTTACCTGCATCGGCGACACCAGGAGATTGGTCCCAATACCAGAAAGATTTACAACTTCCGGACTGGTAACACCGGTATCCACAACGGTCAAGGTTCCAGTACGAGATCCAGAAGCCGTGGGCTTGAAAGCGACCTGCAGAGAGCAAGAGCTTCCGACCGTGAGCGAGCTGCCGCAACTGTTGGAACTGACAACGAAGTCGCCGCTGGGCGTGATGCTGGTGAGGTTGATGGTAGACGTTTGATCGTTGGCGATGGTGATCTTGCGAGCCTTACTGGTGCTGCCGACCGGTTCCCACCCATAGTAATACTGGGCCGTAGACACCAGAGGACAAAGCCGCGGGGTCAGCGTAAGAGGCTTGCGCGGGCTCTGGGTGAAGTCGAAACTGTCGAGCATGTCGTTGGCGAGAACGTCGCGCTGGCCGAGATTCGGGAGTCCGAATACTTCCTCGGCGAACTTGAGCATTGAGGAGAGTTCGTACTGGGTGTGAGAGATGTACGCTTTCTTCGCGTACGGCGAAACGATGAGCATGGGTACTCGCGGACCGAGTCCGTAAATATCAACCTGCGGTGGCGGAACGTGATCGTAGAATCCGCCAAAATCGTCATAGGTGATGAACACAGCCGATGAAGGCCAGTCGGAGCCCTTCATGAGCGCGTTAAGTTGGGCGACCGTCCAGTTCTCTCCGCTGCAGACGCTTCCGGGCGGATGTTCGTTATTGTCGACAGAACTGCTGCCACCTCCGCTGGAACCGAAACTGGATTTCCCCGTGGTCACGAGCCAGGTGACCGCCGGCAACTTTCCGGCGGCGGCGTCTTTGGCGAACTGAGTGTCGAGAAAGACGTGTTGCTTCCACAAGGATGTGTTGCGAATGTGGTTGATGGCGTCGTAGGTGGAAAACACATATCCGGCAGTTCCGGCCGGAGGCGCGTAATATGCCCAAGTCAAGCCAGCTCCGTCGAGCAGATCGGCCAGAGTCTGGAAATCGAAACAGGGGAAAGGTTTGGTCACGACGCGGTTGAGATCCATGGCCGGAACTTGCGTGGCCGGATTAGCGTCGCAGCCCCAGAGCTGGCCGTGTCCATTGATTTGCAGAGTGTTGTTCCAAACGCCCCCGGACTGCGCAGCGATGGTGTACAGGTGATTGGGGAAGCTCGCTCCTTCCAAGCTTGAAAAAGTGTTGTCCGACAAGACGAAGTTCTTGGCGTACTTCCAATAGTTCGGGATGTCCGCCTGCTGAAGCTGCTGGAAACCGAGATAGTCGCCCTGGGTGCTGCCTGCAGTCACAAGATCAAAGGCACTCATCTCGCCGTCGTGGTTGCCGATCTGGAAGTCCCACCAGCCGTGACCCGTGATATCCCAAGGCATCTGGTCGCCCTGATGTCCCATCGGGATGGTCTGCCCGGTAGAAATTGTAGCCGTGGTGGCTCCGTTCGCCCCAGGGAACGTTCCGAAGAAGCTATCGAAGGAACGGTTTTCCTTGATGATGAAGACTATGTGCTGAATCTGGCTGACGTTCGGCGTGTGTTCGGAGGATTCCTGGGCAGGAAGAAAACCAGAAATCTGCAATATGAACAGCACGGCAACGGTCGCAAAGCGGCCGGGCTTCGGCATCGGTACTTCCTTTCGAGGCAGAGATCGAGACAGACCTCTGACCGACGAGAATAATGGGCCGTACTTGCTTAGGAGACGGGAACCCGCAGACACTCCACGGCAAGAGGGGAGGGGTGAGCCATGTTCCCATCGCAGGCTAGCGCTGTCAATGTGAAGGAAGTTGCATGTGAAGGAAGTTGCAACCGGCACGCTCTGGCTTTAAGTTTTAGGCCGTTTGTTTTGACCGGGCAGGCTGGCAGGATTCTCATGGGTACGCTCGCGGAATCCGCCGCGAAGGCCGGTCGCAAGACTGACGCTGGATTCCCCAAACTTGTCGCGAAGCTTATCGGCTGCCGCAAGGGCATCCTTCCAGCGTTGCTGGCGATTTCCTTCCAAGAGATTGAGTTGATCGGGTTGCGTGGTGAAGGAAGAGGCGTGCACGCCGAGGAGCCGAATCGGGATTCCCTTCTTCCAGTTCTTGCGGAACAGAGAACGGATTTGCTCGAAGATCTCTGTATCGAGTTGCGTTGGCGCGGGAAGAGTGTGAGCGCGAGTGATCGTGGTGAAGTCGTGGTAGCGCAATTTGAGTTGCACGGTGCGGGCATGGAAGTTGGCTTCGCGCAGGCGGCGTCCGACCATCTCTGAAAGCCGCATCAACGTGGATTCGAGCTGAGTTCCATCCGCCGTATCGTCGTTGTAGGTGTGTTCGTGGCTGATGGATTTGGCGTCGAGGTCGGCGGCGACTTCGGTGTCGAACCAGCCGCCGGCGTCTTCGCCGCGAGCTTTTCCCGCGAGGGCGAGTCCCCACTTGCCGAAACGTTCTTCGAGTTCGCTATCGCCGAGTTTGGCGAGGTCTCCAACTTTCTTGATGCCGAGAGCGTGGAGGTTGCTCTCCATAACTTTGCCGACGCCGGGGATTTCGCGGACATCGAGGGGCGCAAGAAATTTGGTTTCCTGGCCGGGAACAATCCAGAGCACGCCGTTGGGCTTGGCCTGTCCGGAACAGACTTTGGCGATCAGGCGCGAGGTGCCAATGCCCACCGAGCAATTCAAATGCGTGTCTGCCTTCATGCGTTGATGCAAGGCGTGCGCGGCCCGGAGGGGAGGTCCGTGGAGACGTTCGGTCCCGGTCATATCCAGATAGGCTTCATCGATCGAAGCCATCTCGACCTTAGGCGAAAACGCGTTGAGGACCTGATAGACCCGCTCGGAGCATTCACGGTAGCGGGTAGGATGTCCGTCGACGAAGATGGCGTGCGGACAGAGCTTGGCGGCGGTGCGCAGAGGCATGGCCGAGTGGACACCGAATTTGCGAGCTTCGTAGGACGCGGCGGAGACGACACCGCGTTCATCACGCTGGCCGCCCACGACAACAGCTTTGCCTTTCAGGGATGGGTCGAAGAGTTCTTCCACGGAGACGAAGAAGGCGTCCATGTCGACGTGGAAGATGATGCGGGGGAAGGCGGCGTGTGGGACGGCGGACATGCTGGGAGGATTTTAGCAGCGGCTTTGAGGAAATCTTGGCGGAATCGGGTGCGCCGGCGCTAAAGCAAGCACGTGATCCTGGTCACGGATGTTATTGACACAGCGGAATTTAGTTGCGTGTTCGCCTGGACGCAACTATAAGGGGGGCATACGTGGAGGTGAAGGTTCGCTTCCCAGGGCGAACACACGCCTGCACGAAGGCCGTACGGCGGGCTGCTCGGGCCGTCGCTTCCGGCTCCCCCTCTTCGCTAGCGGGCCTGGGATCTCACCTCCCAAGGGATCCCTGTATGCGCAAGACTCTTCTTTTTATTCTGGCCCTATCTCTTACCGCTGCCTGGATGATCGGGTGCGGAAGCTCCAGCAAGACGGTGATCACCCCAACAACACAAACCAGCACCTTCGCTTTTATGGAGGAGTCGGGATCGGGAACATATTTGTTCAGCCCGATGATTGGTACCTACACGACAACGAATGGGACGACTACTTTCAAGGCTGCGGCGGTAGTCGATAACTCGAATCAACCGGTCACCGCGGAGTTCTACTCGATTTATCTCTCGACCGACGGCAAGACGGCAACCCTCGATCTGTATGGAGGACTCGACGGAACGTCTGGTGAGTGGGACATTTGGGTTGCCCCGGCCGATGGTAGCAGCAATCCGACACAAGTCACGAACGACACGAACGGCAATCGCATGCCACAACTGTCCCCCGATAACACCACGGTGGTCTTCAATTCGTATCGCATCATCGACGAGGCCGGGGATTACGGCTGGATGGTGATCACACGGAAGACCGATGGAACGGGAGAACAGGTACTGCCTATGCCACCGGGTGCAGGTCAAACGTGGGCTCCGACGTATTCGCCCGACGGTTCCAAAATCGCTGTGGAGGCTTGGGGCTACGATGCGAGTGACAATTACTTCGACGGCATTTGGGTAATGAATTCAGCGGATGGCAGCAATCCGGTCATGTTGACCAATCCTTCCGCCAGTGAAACCTGCGATTGCTATGACGAGCACCCGGCGTACACTTCGGATGGCAGCAAGATTGTCTTCAGCAGATACTCCTACGACACTACCACCGAAGACATTTACATCATGAACTCCGATGGAACGGGAGTGACGCAACTGACCAACGATGGAGTCGCCGACTTCGATCCGATGGTCATCAAGGTTGCCGGAACATCGCTGATATTGTTTAGCTCAAACATTACCGATCCAACGGATACCACGGGCGCCAGTTTCGAACTGTACAGCATGAACATGGATGGCACCGGAGTCTCTCGCCTGACCAACAATACCGAGTACGATGCCTTCTGCGGGGATTGGTATGAATGGGGAGAGGCTGCGGCGAGCCAGCGGTCCATGCGGCACACGCTGCATCCGCATCACAGCTTAGCAGCAGGACACAATTCAGGACATAAAGTGCGTTGGTAAGTATCCATCTTTTTCCAAGGGCCGCGCTCGCGATTTGGGCGCGGCTTTCCTTTTGCGTAGCATCGAAGACTAGTAATCCGGCAGAGAGTCGCGGCCGAGCCACTTGAGCGCGGACGCGAGGTCGTAGAAAACTGCGACGTACTCGCGCCGGGTAGCCTGGGTGTGATAGGCATCCATCATGCGGCCCATGCCGAAGATGGCGGGGTCGGTGGCGACGACGGCGCGGCGGGAACTGGGAAGAAAGATCGGGCGGCGGGAAATGATTTTGGCTTCTTCGACGGAAAGATCGAGAACCGTCACTTTGGAACCATCGACCAGTTGGTCAAAGGATGGATCAAAATCGGGGTCGGCGAGAAATTGTTCCTGCTGGTTGGCGAAATCGGCAAAGGTGAGGCGATCCCATCCAATACTGACGACCAACCGCTGTTCCTTCAGAATTACGTAACGGGCGGGCATACGGCAACTTCCCTCTTGCGCCGCGGTGGACATGCTGGGAGGGGCACACGACACCGCAGACCGGACTTCAGACCCGAGCTTTTCTACACTAGCACCTTTTCCGAAACCGGTGGAGCGGTCCGCAATTGTTTTACGCGTTCGTAAATTTTGCCGTACTCGCGAGCCGAAGCGCTCCAGGAGAAATCCCTGGTCATGCCGTTACGCATGAGCACCTGCCACGACGTCTGATCGCGGAAGGCGGTGAGCGCCTGGCGTATGGTGAGAAGAAGGGCCTCGCCGTTGTATTCGGTGAATTTGAAACCGGTTCCCTTGCCGCTGCGAGCGTCCCAAGGTTCGATGGTGTCGTCGAGGCCTCCGGTGGCACGCACGATGGGAACCGTGCCGTACTTGAGACTGTAAATTTGGTTCAGGCCGCAGGGTTCGTAGCGCGACGGCATGAGGAACATGTCGGCGCCGGCTTCGATCTTGTGCGCGATGGCGTTGTCGTACGCAACCTTGACGGCGATCTTGCTGGGGAATTGCTTGTTCAGGCGCTGGAACATGTCTTCGTAGGCTTTGTCGCCGGCGCCGAGAGCGACGATGATCATCTCTTCGCGCGCGAGGCGGTCGGCGATTTGCGCGATCAGGTCGAATCCCTTCTGGGCGGCGAAGCGGGACACGATGCCAATCACCGGAAGTTTGGAATCGGCATTCTTGATGCCGAAGGCGGAGAGCAGGTCCTGTTTGTCTTTCGTTTTGCCCGCGAGATCCTGCGGAGAATATTTCGTGGCGGCGAATTTGTCGGTCTGCGGGCTCCATTCGTCATAGTCGACGCCGTTGAGGATCCCCGTCACTGTGGCCGCGCGATCGCGCAAGACGCCTTCCAGGCCGAATCCGTATTCCGCAGTCTGGATTTCCTGACTGTACTTTTTGCTGACCGTGGTGATGTAGTCCGAATACGTGAGCGCGCCTTTCAGGAAATTGACCTGGCCGAAGAACTCCATCTTCGACATGGTGAAGAGGTCCCACGGCAGCATAAGGAGGGGCAAGGTGTCGGGTGGGAACAGTCCCTGATATCCCATGTTGTGGATGGTGAATACCGTGCCGACATCTTTGAACGCGGGATCTTCGGCGTAGATAGTGCGGAGCAGGACGGGAACGAGGGCCGATTGCCAGTCGTGACAGTGGAAAATGTGCGGCACGCCAAGAATCTTGGAGGCTTCGAGAACGGAGCGACAGAATAAAGAGAAGCGCTCGGCATTGTCGGGATAGTCGCCGGCGGGAGTACCGTACAGGGCGTCGCGATCGAAGTATGGCGGATATTCCACAAAATAAAATTTGACGCCGTTCTGATTGCCCGACGTTACGACCGAGGAAAAGCGATACTGGTCGTCAAAGGGGACCGTGATGCTGCGGACGACGGTGGCGGGGTCAGCGAGTTTCGTCTGGCGATAGCGGGGAAGGTAGACGCTGACTTGATGGCCCAGAGCGGCCAGGGCGCGGGGCAGGGCTCCGACGACATCGGCTAGTCCTCCGGTCTTGGAATAAGGGACAGCTTCAGACGCGACGAATGCGATGTTCATGAGTGGGGGACCTCCGATGCCACGTTGGCGCGGTGCACGTTATGATGAATGAATACGCTCGGAACCACAGTACAAAGCTATGATGCAGCGACCGACTTGCAAGTCTACTTCCCGAGCCAGTGAGGGTCAACGTGCCAAGGGCAACTTCTGCGCGTCGTCCGCAAAATAAACCCAAATTGGGACAACACTTTTTGGCCAGCGAAGACCTGGCTGCGCGCATCGTCGACGCGTTAGGGGACACTTCCGCGAGTACGGTACTGGAAATCGGCCCCGGGCGCGGCATTATCACTTCCCTGCTGGCGAAAAGAACGCGGCGCTTGATTGCGGTCGAGCTGGATCGGGTGCTGGCGGCGCAGCTCCGGCTGAAATTTGGGATGTCAAGGAATGTGGAGATCATCGAGGCGGACATTCTGGCCGTGGACATCGATTCTCTGTTTGGGCCAAAGCCGGGGCTGGGGCGGCCGGGAATTGAGATCAAGCCGGAGCCGGTGAGAGTCGTCGGCAACCTCCCTTATTACATAACGTCGGACATTCTGTTGCGTTTGTTTGCCTGCTCAAAATACTTCGAAAGCATTGTGATCATGGTGCAACGGGAAGTGGCAGACCGGATCGCAGCAGAGCCCGGCGGTCGCGATTACGGCATGCTGTCGGCTACGGCGCAGTTGTACACCCGAGTCGAAAAGTTGTTTACGTTGCCCCCGGGAGCGTTTGTGCCTCCACCGAAAGTGCATTCGACGGTATTGCGGCTGACCATTGATCCGCAACAGGAAAAGCTGGGTGTGGCTGGAGATGGGTTTACCGATTTCCTGCGGCAATCGTTTGGTCAGAAACGGAAGACGCTTTGGAACAATTTGCGGCTGAAGTATGAAGAGCGGGCGCTGAAGAATGCGCTCGCCGCAGCCGGAGTGAAACCAGCGGCGCGCGCAGAAACTCTGTCCCTGGAAGAGAGTGCCGCCATCTATCGCTCCTTGCGGAATGGATCGGAAGGCTCGTAGGATTCTGGTGTGCGGTTTGATTGCCTGATTTACTGCAAAGATCGCTAAGCAATCCTGCCACACCGAGGAGGGTTTATGAACGTATCTACCCTTCGTCATCCTGCTGTCGCTGGACGTTTTTATCCCAGCAATCGTGATGAATTGCACGCCGAGGCACGGCATTATCTTTCGGCCGCGGAGAAGGAGCCGCCGATCAATGCGATTGGCTGCATCGCCCCGCACGCCGGCTACATGTACTCCGGGCACGTCGCGGGAGCGGTGTTCGGGCGAATCGATGTTCCTCGCAAATGTATTGTGATGTGCCCCAATCACACTGGGCAGGGACGCGCGCTCTCCATCTTGAGCGAAGGGGCGTGGGAAACGCCACTGGGAGATGTTCCTGTCGATGCGGAGTTGGCCAACGCTCTGAAACGACGCTGTGACCTTTTGAATGAAGATGCAGCGGCTCATCGGGCCGAGCACGCGGCTGAGGTCGAACTTCCCTTTCTGCTACTGAGGCAACCGGAACTTGTTTTCGTTCCGATTGCTCTGGGCACGGGGCGACTCGAACTACTGGAGAGGCTGGGGATCGCTTTGGCCGACGTGATAGCGGCGCAGAAAGATCCCGTATTGATAGTGGCTTCGAGCGACATGAACCACTACGAATCGGACGCCGTCACCCGGGTGAAGGACCATCGGGCGATCGAACGGATTCTGTCGTTGGATCCGCGCGGCTTGCATGAAGTGGTGACGCAGCAAGACATCAGCATGTGCGGCTATGGTCCGGCGGTGGCGATGTTGACGGCGGCTCGCGACCTCGGAGCGAAATCGGCCGAGTTGGTGAAGTATGCGACCTCCGGCGATGTGTCGGGCGACCGGGAGAGGGTGGTTGGGTACGCCGGGATTGTGGTGCATTGATCTCGCAGTGAGTCTTGCCGCGGGCCCTTTGGTTTCGCCTTCGCGGGACAGCTGAGACGGGCCGTCTCTACATGGACGTTTCGATTCCAGAAAACGCCTATAACAACCTAAATTAGCGGGTGATTCCTCGCCATCGTGCCAGCCCATCAGTAACTTTCTTGGCCTTGCGACCGCCTTTAACCTAACCAGGACAGCTTGGGGAGGGTGTAATGGGCGGTCGGTATTGGGTCTGGGTCGTAGCTCGTCTGCTCGTAGCCGTTGCCATTGTGGCGTGGGCCGCGAGTTACATGGGAACGGGAAGCGGAGAGAAAGAGTTCCAGAAAACGCTGGACGCGATGAAGCAGGTTCGCAGCTTCCGCGTCGCCTACACCGCGACACAGGGGGCAAATCACCAGGAACTGTTGTGGGAAATCGATTGCAATCAAGACCTCTGGCACCACCAGTCGCACTACGTCCAAACGACCAGCGAGAACGCGCCCACCGACTTCCTGCAAGACGAAATAACGGCTAACGGCAAGCAATATGAGCGGATGAACGGCGGCTCCTGGACGCAGAGCAAGTACTACACCGCTAACGCAAAAGCCTTCTGCAACAACCTATCCCAGGGCAACGACACCAACGTCCTGCCGCCCATCGCCACGATGATCAAGCGGGGAATCATTCAAAAAGGCGATAAGAGGACCGTCAACGGCGTGCGGTGCCGCGAATGGCTGGTCACCATGAAGGGCGGGATGAGCGGGCTGGAGCACGACAAGGTTTGCCTCGGGCTCGAAGATCACCTTCCCTACGAGGTGACGGTTGACTACATGCAGTCCCGGGCCAGTTTTTCGGACTACAACACACATTTGCAAATCGATCTGCCGGAGGTCGCTTTGCAGAACACCAGCGCGACGGCAGGCTCAAACTAAGCTGATAGGAAATTGAGAGGCGATACCGTTTCTATGAAAACCACCCTAACGATTCGAAGAGTGCTTTCCAATGCCACGGCCTTCGTCGTGATCGTAGCCGGTTCCATGATCGCGCACGGCCAGCAAGGGGGATCGCTGGCAGATGCAGCCCGGCAAGCCCGGGCACAGAAACAAGCGCAGCCCGAGGCGCAGAGCCAGGCGCAGCAACTCGCCGACGAGTTAAGCGAAAAACAGAGCGATACGGGTGCGCCAGCGGGCTTCAAGACGTATGACACTGGCGACTACAAGATTTGGGTTCCAGAGCCGTATCACGTAGGCGGGCACGACGCCGCAGGCGTGGTCCTGGATGCGCAAACCGTCGGGGTGCGACGACCTGTGGTTCTTTTGGGCACTCCGTTAGTGGTCCATTTCGACGACAGCGACACAGCATTCCATGACGAAGCCCTTAAGTTCTCGCACGTTTATTCGGATGAAGTGAGCTGCATGAAGGCGACCGTCGCGAACCACCGCGCTTACCAGTGCAGCATGGCAATGGCGACTCTGCTGGGAAAGCGAGTCACCGGGTCGGCGGTTCTGGTGCGCAGTGGGCAGAACGTTTATCCCCTGTTCTGCGGAACATCGGCGGACAGCAACGCACGCGATCTGGTCAATAAGGGTGGGATCAACTCGGAAACCCGGCACGATGCAGAGTTGCGACTTGCCACGGAGCACGACGAGATTCGGGACTTGATGAAGAAATGCGACACAGTATTTCAGTCGATAGTCATCCCAGAGGGGCCATCGGTGCGCAAGGGAGGTAATCAGAATGTTGCATCCGGGGCGCCGGCGATTCCGCCTTCCGTGGCGGCTTCCGCGGTGAAGGCACCGGTGGCGGCCACGCCTGCTCTTCAGCAGTCGACGGACGCAGTGCCGGCCGGTTACAAGGTGCACGCGTTTACGTATTGCAAGACGCAACGGGATTGCTTCGACGCGTCGGTCCTGGTTCCGACAGGCGCCAAATTGCTGAGTTCGGACTGCAAGCAGTACATCTTCGAGGTGAAACTTCAAGATCAGCCTTACCTGCTGCTGGCGGGAACAGGCAACGCGGAAGGCTGCGGGAAACGATCTACTGCTGACCCCAGCAATGTGCGCTGGAACGAACTGGTGGCGCAGGAAAGCGAACGGGCGCCGGGAACCTCTTCGACAGTGAGCAGCCTGCAATCCAAGGTCGACGGAAAGAATGCTCTCATCACGACCATGCGATTTAAATCTGGTCTCGCAGACTGGATGGGAAAGCGCGCGGAAGTTGAAACGAACGGCGTTTCCATCGTGGTGGGATGCATGGGGCCGAGGGAACATTTCCCGGATAACGAGCAAGTCTGTTCGGCTCTGATCGACTCGTTGCGTCTGCCATGATTGGCCGAAGTCCAGTTCGCTGGCTCGCTTTATTCGCGGTCATCACGAGTTTTGGAAGGGCCGCGAGGGGGCAAGAGTCTGAGCCTGGATCACTGGGTGATGTGGCACGGCAAACACGCGCGCAGCGTGCCGCGGATCTGGCAAAATCCGAGAAGGCGCAGCAACTGGCCGATGAGATGCAACGGGAGCAGGAAGCATCGGATAACGCTCCCGTCGGTTTTACTAGTTACGACGCCGGCGATTACCGGCTTTTCGTACCGACTCCCTACAGCTTAGAAGGCCGCGACAACGGCGGCGCGGTACTGCTGGGCTCGCGCCTGGGCGTTACAAATACGGAAGTGATGGCCGGCACGCCGGTTCCCTTGCCTTCCAATCTCAGCGATGCCGATTTAGCGAACTTTGTCCGGCAGATCGCGCAACGCTACTCCCAGTCGGCATACTGTTCCCCAATGAAATTGGGAGCACGCAGAGCCTTCCGTTGTGGATTGAGTAAGGGATCTCTTCTGGGACACGACGTTTGGGGAAGCTTGGAATTTGTGGTGGGGTCGAGCAACGTTGTTCCAGTCATGTGCGTGAGTCCCGACGATCTCAACCAGTGCGTGACATACAGTCAGCAGTATGGATACCAGACTTGTACAAATCGCAACCCCAGTTGGCAAGAGGTACAGAACGCGACCAAAGCAGTCAGCACGCGGTTTGAGGATGAACGAACTACCGCCAACGTTTGTGATCAGATCATCTATCCCTCGATTCAGCTGAAGGAAGATATCGTCGCGCATCCCGCGAATATTGCGGAGAACAAAAGTCCCAAGCCGCCGGTTGCGGCGGTCGCATCATTAAATTCAGACTCGGGAACACAAGAGCCATCCCTGGCCGAGATGGTACGTCACACTCGACAGGTTGCACACGCTAAGGCACAGGCCACGCTCGACAATGCTGAAGGCACAACGGCGCCGGCAGGATACCAATCGGTCGATCTGCAATACTGCCAGCATCCGCAGCAGTGCCACCAGATATCGGCCGTCGTACCGGAACAGGCAGAACAGATTTCTACCGTGAACGGGCAGTACGTCTACCAGATGAAGCTGAGCGGCGAGCGCGTCCTGTTACTTGTCGGCCCCGCCGATGTAAACGCCCCGTACCGCAGCCAGACGGACATGGAGTTTATTCGCATGCGGGACTTGGCGAATCCCAATGGCTGGTCGCGTCAAAAGACGGACGACGTGAGTACACAGGAGCTGACGATCGAAGGCCGGCCGGCCCTCACGACGCGTTTCCGCTACAAACGGGATGAAAAATGGTGGGTTGGGGAACGAACCCTCATTGACATGAAGATTGCGTATGACCCGCGCGGATATCAGCTAATGATCGGCTGCACGGCACCGGAAGAAGGTTTCGCCGACGCAGAGGCGCTTTGCACAACGTTGCTTCATTCTTTGCGGATCCCATGAAGTTTGGAGATATACAGCGCCGATGGTGGTTGATAGGACTTGCCTTCGCCCTACCAATCGTGGGGTGCGCGCAGGACGCACAGCCATCTCTCGGAGACGTGGCGCGCCAGACTCGGAAGCAGCACGCTCAAAGCCAAGCTCAGATAAAAAAGCTAAACAGCGAAGATGAGGATAGCCCGGATGCCGGTGGCGTGTGGCGAGTCATGGAATGCTCCCAGACTTGTTATGAGTTTTCGGTCACGCT